>Ga0209013_10000224_pt1 | contig 48150 bp, 44 predicted proteins | sample Cruoilmetagenom2_FD_187291 | JGI IMG/M metagenome (GOLD analysis project Ga0209013, IMG submission 187291) | Oil polluted marine microbial communities from Coal Oil Point, Santa Barbara, California, USA - Sample 2 (SPAdes) (version 2) | ecosystem: Environmental > Aquatic > Marine > Oil seeps ...
CTCATCTAAACTCAATAAGTTATTGGTAGGCGCGAGTGGATTCGAACCACCGACCCCCACCATGTCAAGGTGATGCTCTAACCAACTGAGCTACGCGCCTATACCCTTTCGTGATACGGGATGTATCAGAAATGAGTGCGTATAATACAAAGGCAGGGGCTTTTTGGCAAGTATTTCTTTGTTTTTTTATAGAGAGATAAATTTATCCTGTAGAATTTTGATCTGGTCACGTTCATAAGCCGCTTCTTCAAATTCCATATTGTGAGCATGTTCGTACATTTTATCTTCCATTTTTTTGATTTGCTGTTCCAGATCTTTTCTTGAAACAATCTCATAGCGACCTGATTGTTCAGCAACTTTCCGGTTTTTGGCTACGGCCAGACCGGCTCCGGGGATGGTGGCTTCGAGAATGTCTTTGACTGACTTTTTAATTCCTTTAGGTGTGATACCATGAGCCTGATTATAAGCCATCTGCTTTTCCCGCCTTCTGGCGGTTTCATCCATAGCCCGTTTCATCGAACCGGTGATTCTATCGGCATAAAGAATCACCTCGCCATTCACATTTCTTGCCGCTCGTCCCATGGTTTGTATCAAGGATCGTTCAGAACGTAAAAAACCTTCTTTATCGGCATCTAAGATGGCCACCAGGGACACTTCAGGAATATCCAGACCTTCTCTGAGCAGATTGATACCGACCAGTACATCAAACTCTCCCAGCCTCAAATCACGTATAATTTCAACCCGCTCAACGGTATCAATATCAGAATGAAGATAACGCACCTGAACCCCATGTTCCAGATAATAATCAGTCAAATCCTCTGCCATTCGCTTAGTCAGTGTGGTCACCAGAATCCGTTCTTTAAGATTAACTCTTTTATTGATTTCTGATAATAAATCATCCACCTGCGTGGTTGCCTTTCTTACTTGCACGGGTGGGTCGATAAGTCCTGTGGGTCTGACAACCTGCTCTGCAATCACTCCGGAATGTTCTGCTTCATAATTTGACGGTGTGGCTGAAATAAAAATAGACTGGGGGGCAAGACGTTCATATTCGGCAAACTTTAAGGGTCTATTATCCAGAGCCGAGGGCAGGCGGAAACCATATTCCACGAGATTTTCCTTACGTGAACGATCACCCTTATACATGGCGCCAATCTGAGGAATAGTGACATGACTTTCATCAACAAAGATTAAAGCATCATCAGGCAGGTAGTCCAGAAAAGTCGGCGGAGCCTCACCCTTTTCTCTCCCGGAAAGATAACGTGAGTAATTTTCAATCCCGGAGCAATAACCCAGTTCCAGAATCATTTCCAGATCCAGCTGGGTACGTTCTTTCAGGCGTTGAGCCTCTACCAGTTTGTTTAAAGAATATAATTGTTCCAGTCGTTCTTTTAATTCTGCTTTAATTTTTTCAACGGCATCAAGCAGAGTTTCTCTGGGTGTTACATAGTGCGTTTTTGGATAAATAGTCACTCTGGGTACACGGCGCAGAATTTCACCGGTCAACGGGTCAAAAAAACTCAGCGCTTCAACTTCTTCATCAAATAGTTCGATACGAACAGCTTCGCTATCTGAATCCGCAGGATAAATATCAATGACATCACCTCTCACCCGATAAGTTGCCCGATGCAGTTCAACATCATTTCGTTTGTATTGAAGTTCAGCCAGACGTCTTAAAATGGTTCGTTGATCAACCATATCCCCCTTAACTACATGCAAGAGCATTTTCATATAGGATTTAGGATCGCCCAGACCGTAAATACAGGAAACCGAGGCAACAATAATCGTATCTCTTCGTTCTAATAATGCTTTGGTCGCAGAAAGGCGCATCTGCTCAATATGCTCATTAATCGAGGCATCTTTTTCAATGAAGGTGTCCGAAGCAGGCACATAGGCTTCAGGCTGATAATAATCATAATAGGAAACAAAATATTCAACAGAGTTAAAGGGAAAAAATTCTTTCATTTCGCCATAAAGCTGCGCGGCCAGCGTTTTGTTGGGTGCCAGGATTAAGGCGGGGCGCTGCAGGTTTTGAATCACATTCGCCATGGTAAAAGTTTTACCTGAACCAGTGACTCCCAATAAAGTCATGGCAACTTCACCATTTTCTAACTCTTCTGTCAGAGTTTTTATCGCCGAAGGTTGATCTCCTCCCGGAACGAACGATGAAACCAGTTGAAATGATTTTGCCATAAAATTTTGATTCTCTTTTTCTGTTTTTAATAAAGTAAAAAAACAGTGCGGGGAGTAATGTAAATAGTATGCTTTTCAGGCTGACATTATGCTAGAATCAGCTTGAAAGTTTATAGATTCCTTTATTTTACGCTAGAGGTACTTCACTTGGCTATACACGAGTCCAAAAACCTGTTGTCCACCCGGGTACAATCCATCAAACCTTCAGCCACTCTGGTAATCACAGCAAAGGCCAAAGCACTCCGAGCTGAAGGTAAAGCTGTTATCGGTCTGGGTGCAGGTGAGCCAGACTTTGATACACCGGATCATATTAAAGCAGCTGCCATCGATGCCATTAATTCCGGTTTTACCAAATACACTGCTGTCGGCGGTACACCCGAACTCAAGCAAGCCATTTGTGACAAATATAAGCGTGATAATTCTCTGGATTACACTCCCGATCAGGTATTGGTGTCCAGTGGCGGAAAACAGAGCTTTTATAATCTATGCCAGGCACATATAAACGATGGCGATGAAGTTATTATTCCTGCACCGTATTGGGTTTCTTATCCTGATATGGTGATACTCGCTGGTGGCAAACCCGTGATTATTGATTCCGGGATCGAGCAGGGATTTAAAGTTTCACCCGCACAGATAAAAGCCGCTATTACTGAAAAGACCCGGCTGCTGGTATTGAACAGCCCGTCCAATCCTACCGGAGTGGCCTATACTCGTGCTGATTTAAAAGCCATTGGTGAAGTTCTGAAATCATTTCCAGACATCATCATTGCCAGTGACGATATGTATGAACATATCGTCTGGTCAGATGAGCCCTTTTGCACTATAGCTGAAGTTTGTCCCGAGCTATACGCTCAGACAGTGACTATGAATGGCGTGAGCAAGGCCTATTCAATGACTGGCTGGCGAATTGGTTATGCGGCAGGACCTGCTCCGCTAATTGCAGCCATGACAAAAATTCAGTCACAAAGTACGTCTAATCCCTGCTCTATTTCTCAGGCTGCGACTCTCGAAGCGCTCAATGGTGATCAGAGCTGTATTCAGACTATGCTCAAGGCATTTAAAGAACGGCATGATTATGTAGTTGATGCCGTCAACAGTATACCGGGAATGCAGGCATTACCTTCCCAGGGCGCATTTTATACCTTTGCCAATATGCAGGAACTAATTGATCATGTCGATGGAGTCAATGATGATGTGGAACTGGCGGAGTATGTATTGAGCAAAGCTGAGGTTGCTTTGATTCCTGGTTCTGCCTTCGGCGCACCGGGCTATATGCGTTTTTCTTTTGCCACCAGCATGGAAAATCTTCAGGAAGCAATTGCACGCCTGAAAAAATTGTTTGCTAATATCTAAACCATAGTCAGGACTTTATTACATGAGTGATTTTCCCTTTACCATTGACATCCAGGATGCTACCCATTTTGAGCAACAGGTTATTGAAGCATCTAAACAGCAGCCTGTTCTGGTGGATTTTTGGGCAGAATGGTGTCAACCCTGTAAGGTATTAATTCCCTTATTAACAAAATTATCTGAAGAATATCAGGGTGCTTTTATTCTGGCTAAAGTCGATGCCGATCAGCAACAGGAACTGGTGCTTGCCTCCGGAGTTAAAAATTTACCCACGGTCAGGTTATATGTCGATGGCGTGGTAGCAGATGAGTTTATGGGCGCTAAGCCTGAAGGTGAATTACGCCAGTTTCTGGATGCCCATATCAAAAATGAAACGGATAATGAAATAAAAAAAGCGCTGGCATTATCTGCTGCCGGTGAATATGATCAGGCTGCAGAAGTACTGAAAGCTCTGAATCAGCAAGATCCTTCTAATACAAAAATTTATATGGCTATTGCCAGGGTTTATTTACAATCCGGTGATTTTGAAAATTGTGAAGCCGTATTAAACGCTTTGCCTGCCAACATTCAAACCGGTGATGAAGCACAACAGATTCAGAGTGAACTGAAATTGGCTAAAGCCACCAGTGACGCACCGGAAGTGGATGAAATTCTCTACCAACTGGAAGCCGATCCTGAAAATCATGAATTACGCATGCAGCTGGCTAATCAGTATATGGTCTCTCAACAATACGAGCCGGCACTGGAAGCACTGTTTTATATCCTGAAACGAGACCTCAATTTTCAGGAAGGTGCAGCAAAAGCCGCGATGCTGAAGATTTTTGAAATACTGGGACCTCAGGAATCATTGACCCGGCAGTATCGTAGTAAGCTGGCGACGTTATTGTATTGAAGAATAAAATCCCAACCTACCTGATAGTTACTATTGCTCTATCGCCTTAGACAAGTTCTTGGCAGGAACATATCCCGGCAGGCTGGTGCCGTCTTCCAGAAACATAGCGGGTGTACCCTGTACTCCCAGTGCCTGTCCTAGCTGAAACTGTTGAGCTACGGGATTATCACAGCTTTTTTCCGGGACTGGATTACCTTCTTTAGCATCGGTCATGGCCTGAGCCTTATCATCGGCACACCAGACATTAACGGCCTTCTGGTATGAACGTGTACCGATACCTGAGCGGGGATAAGCCATATAACGTATGGTGATGCCTTCAGCATTATAGTCTGCCATTTCCCGATGCAATTTAACGCAATAGGGACAATCAATATCAGTAAAGACTGTAACCTTGGTCTTTTCATTTTTAGCCGGATAAACAATCATGGTGTTTTCATCGATTGACTGAAGTAGTTTACCTCTCGCATCACCACGTTTCTTTTCAGTCAGATTAACACGGTTAGTTACATCAATCAGATCCCCTCGAAACATCAGGCTGGCATCTTTATTAAAATAAAAAATAGTCGAACCATAACTGACTTCATAAAGACCGGGTAAAGCAGTTTCCTCAATACTGGTCGGTTTAGTGCCAGGCTGAAGCTTATCCAGCGCCGCATCCAGTTCAGGCGTTGATGCCGCCATGGCAGTACTGCTCACAAGGGCTCCTCCAAAGGCAATAGCCGCAGCCATTCCCAGAGCAATTGAACGTGCAGATGAATGTCCGGTTATTTTGTTTATCATTTTTTGTTTAGAACTCATTAATCAGCTTCCGTTTTAGTCTCTAAAATTATTAAATTGTAATGCTACAGGCAAATCCTGATCTCTCAGCATAGCCATCACAGCCTGCAAATCATCTCGTTTTTTTCCAGTCACACGAACCTGTTCTCCCTGTATTGCCGCTTGAACCTTCAGCTTTTTATCTTTAATTAGTTTGACAATCTTTTTTGAAGTGTCTTTATCGATACCCTGGCGAAGCAGTAGTTTTTGTTCCATGTTTTTGCCATTGGGCTTGATATCACCTTCTTCCAGACTTTTGATGTCCACTTTCCGGCGCACCAGTTCCTTATGCATGATATCAAGCACCTGTTCGACCTGAAATTCACTTTGGCTAATCAGTGTAACTTCTTCCTTTGACTGCTTAACACTGGTTTCAGTTCCCTTAAAATCATATCTTTGTGAAATAGCCCGATTAGCATTGTTCACTGCGTTAGTTAATTCATGCATATCAATTTCTGAAACGATATCAAATGAAGGCATTTCTCATAGCTCCTGAATAAGTTCCCGGTTAAGTGTCGCTATTATATATGGCAATCCACTGCTGTACTAGCCTCGGGGGTGATGCTGAGCATGCAGTTCTTTTAATCGCTCTTTGGCAATATGAGTATAAATCTGCGTCGTGGATAAATCACTATGTCCCAATAACATCTGTACAACTCTGAGATCAGCCCCATGATTGAGCAGATGGGTTGCAAAGGCATGGCGCAGCACATGAGGTGACAAGGTGAGTGAAATCCCTGACACTTGTGCATAGCGTTTAACCATATACCAAAAAGTCTGTCGAGTCATACCACCGCCTCTGCGAGTCACAAACAGTTTATCAGAAACGTGAGAACCCAGTAGCTCAGCGCGAGCATTTTTCAAATAATCTGCAATCCAGCTTAAGGCTTCTTCGCCCATGGGAACCAGGCGTTCCTTACTGCCTTTGCCCGTCACACGAACCACACCCTGCTGCAGATTAGCCCCGTAGATATCCAGACCAACTAATTCTGACACCCTCAGGCCTGTTGCATAAATCAACTCCAGCATAGCTCTGTCACGTAAGCCCAGAGGGTCGTCTAAATCAGGCGCTTCCAGCAGGGCTTCTACCTCACGCTCTGACAAAGTTTTTGGTAATGAGCGCCCCAGTTTGGGTGATTCCAGCAAGGCACTGGGGTCAGCGGTTATCTGTGCTTCACGTATCTGATATTGATAAAAACGCCGAATAGTGGAAAGCATTCGAGCGGTAGAGCGGGCTTTGATACCCTGCTCAAGGCGATATGCCAGATAAGCTTGTAAATCAGCCTTATCAAGCGAGATAAGAGCACCTGCATTGCCGCTGGCCGACCATTTGGACAGACCTTTTAAATCAGTCTGGTACGCATTAAGGGTGTTCTGACTCAAGCCCTGTTCCATCCAGTTTGCATCCAGAAACTGTTCAATGAATCCTTCATCTTTTTCCAGCTGCGCTTTATTCAGTTTTTGCTTTTTCATGCATCAGCAGCCATTGTTTAATCTGTAGATAGTTAATCTTTCCCTTTTGAGTCGTCAGCGTATCACCGGCATAACCGCCAATACCCGATGCCGAGACCACTCGATGACAAGGAACCAGCAATGGGAAAGGATTGTTCCGACAGGCATTACCCACGGCTCTGGGGCTGCTATTGAGTTCTTGCGCCAGTGTACCATAGGTTTTTACCTGGCCGGCAGGAATTTCAGTCAGAGCCTGCCAGACTCTTTGCTGAAACGCTGTCCCTTGCTGCAGGTTACAGGTTAATGAAAATAAATAGTCAGGATTTGAAAAGTAGGCATCAAATTCTGTTTGTACTTTTTTTGTAAAGGAGTTTGTGAAGACGTTTCGTTTGGAAGCCAGAGCAGACTCAGATAAAAATTCAATGCCGTCAATGACCTCATTGGCAAAGGAAATAATAAGAAAGACTTGTTTGGAACCGGGAAAAGCGATGGTCAAAAAAAAACGGGACACTTGATTATCAAGCATCCCGTTTTTATCAGCTTTTTTCATAAAGAAAAAGAAATTAGCCCAGCTTTTCTTTAATACGTGCTGCCTTACCGCGACGGTCACGTAGATAGTACAGCTTGGAACGACGAACATCACCACGACGTTTCACTTCGATTCCATCGATCATCGTGCTATAAGTCTGAAAAACACGTTCCACACCTTCGCCATAAGAAATCTTACGTACGGTGAAAGCGGAATCTATACCACGATTACGGACAGCAATCACAATACCTTCAAAAGCCTGAATACGCTCACGCTCACCTTCTTTTACTTTTACATTCACAACCACTGTATCACCAGGGCCAAATTCAGGCACTTCACGTCCCATTTGTTCTGCGTTTAAAGCATTAATTATATTACTCATTCGTTAGCTCCAAAATAGCCTAGGCCCTGAATCAGGGGTTGTATTAATTAATTAATTCTGTTCCTGAATGAATTCCTGCAGTAGTTGCTGCTCGGATTCACTCAATTGCCGATTTTCTAATAAATCGGGTCGTCTTTTCCAGGTGCGTCCCAATGCTTGTTTAAGCCGCCACTGTTCAATTTTTTTATGATCACCGCTGAGCAAGACTTCGGGTACACATTCATCTTCCCCTTCAACCTCAAGAGTTTCCGGTCGGGTATAATGCGGATGATCCAGCAGACCTGAATAAAACGAATCATTCAAAGCCGACTCATTATGCCCTAAGGCACCGGGTATTAACCGGATTAAAGCGTCAATCAAAACCATAGCGGGTAACTCACCACCGCTCAGTACATAATCACCGATTGAACATTCGTAATCAACATAGCGTTCAATCAGGCGTTCATCAACACCTTCATAGCGTCCTGCCAGTAGAATTAATTGTTCATTACCACTGAGCTGCTTGACAATATCCTGTGTCAGGGGCTGCCCTTGCGGCGACATATAAACAACTTTAGCTAATGGCTTTTTAAGTGAAAGAATAGCCTCTTTAAGCGGCTCTACTTTCATCAGCATTCCAGGCCCACCACCATAGGGTCTGTCATCAACTGTTTTATGTTTGTCTGTGGTGAAATCTCTGGGGTTGGTTATCCCAAGTTCGATTAAACCATTTCGTATTGCTCTGCCCGTTACCCCTTGTCTGACGGCATCAAACATTTCGGGAAACAAACTGATTACATCAATACGTTTTACCATTATTAGTCACTGCTATTCCAGTCAGTCAACCAATCGACGGTAATGACTTTTTCCTGCAGGTCCACGTTTTTAATATAGTGTCCCTGAACAAACGGAATTAATATTTCATTGACAGTTTTCGAACCGTCAATATCTGCAATTGAATCGATGACCAAAACATCGTGTGCAGCGGTTTCTATCAAATGATTCACCTGACCAAGCTCAACGCCTTGCAGATTAACAACCTGTAATTTAATCAGGTCAGTCCAGTAGTATTCGTCTTTGCCTGCAGGTTTAAAGTCAGAACGGTTAACACCAAGTTCTGAACCAATTAAACTGGCCGAAATTTCACGATTATCGTATCCGGAAAAATGAGCGACAACACCTTTGCCGTGAGCTTTTCCGCTATCCAGCTGAATCGGCTGCCATTCTTCTCTGGGACTGCGTTTAATTTGCAGCGAATGGTAGCGAACAATATTTTCTTTTGGTTCGGTGTATGAGTAAAGTTTTACCCAGCCTTTAACACCATAATATCCTGTTACTTTACCCAGGACATATAAATCTTTTGATTCTTCAGACATTTAACTCAATAGAGAACCTCGGTTTGTTTGAACCTTAGGCCGCTTTTATATCAAATTCTTTAATTAAGGTATTAACGCGAACAGAAGTTTGTGCGCCTTTGCTAACCCAATGATCAACACGATCTTTGTTCATTTCAAGGCGAACTTCCTGTCCACGTGCCATTGGATTGAAATAACCAATTTTCTCGATAAAACGACCATCACGAGATGAACGGCTATCGGTGACAACGATTTGATAAAATGGACTTTTCTTAGCTCCACCGCGAGCGAGACGTATAGTAACCATTAGTTTGAGTTCCTCAATGTAATCAATAACATATAAAATAAGTTCCAGGATGATCACTAAATCTGTGCAGGTGAAGCCTGGAAACTTAAATTAAGCCTGCCCAGAAAAAACGCGTATTTTACTCTAATTTCATAAGCAGATAAAGGTTTTTTGTATTATTGTTGTATTATTTTTCTATTATTACCTGCCGGTAATTAATATCTAAAACGGCATTTTACCCATACCGCCACCGCCCATGCCGGGAGGCATACGCCCTTTAAGGCTGCGCATCATATTTTTCATACCGCCCTTGGAGAATTTTTTCATCATTTTCTGCATTTGCTTGAATTGTTTCAGCAGACGATTTAAATCCTGAATCTGGGTACCGGAACCCGCAGTAATACGTTTTTTTCTTGAGCCTTTAATTAACTCAGGTCTCTGGCGCTCACCTGGCGTCATGGAGTTAATCATGGCTTCGGTTTTAACCAGTTCCTTGTCATTAACCTGTTCCTTTACCTGATTGGGAACCGCACCGACACCCGGCAACTTGTCCATCAGACTGCTCAGGCCGCCCATTTTTTTCATTTGCAAAATTTGATCACGAAAATCTTCTAAATCAAAATTTTTACCTTTTTTAATCTTGTTGGCCAGTCTGGCTGCTTTTTTATGATCAACTTTTTGCTGAGCATCTTCAACCAGGCTGAGAATATCCCCCATACCGAGAATACGGGAAGCCAGGCGATCAGGATGAAAAGCTTCCAGGGCATCGATTTTTTCACCAATACCCATAAATTTAATGGGTTTGCCGGTTATTTGTCGAATCGACAAGGCTGCACCACCACGCGCATCACCATCAGTCTTGGTTAGAATGACACCAGTTAATTCCAGCGCATCGTTAAAAGCCTTAGCCGTATTCGCAGCATCCTGACCCGTCATACTATCAACAACAAACAGGGTCTCAACCGGATTAATGGCACCATGCAGACGTTTGATTTCACCCATCATTTCATCGTCAATATGCAAACGACCTGCGGTATCGACAATGACAACATCCAGATGCTTCTTGCGCGCATGATCAATCGCATTACGGCCAATATCAACCGGATCCTGAGAAATATCACTGGGGAAAAATTCTACATCAACTTCTCTGGCCAAAGTCGCCAGCTGTTCAATCGCTGCAGGACGATAAACATCGGCACTGGTTACCAGAACCGATTTCTTTTCCTGCTTCAATAATCGGGACAGTTTCGCAACACTGGTGGTTTTACCAGAACCCTGTAAACCGGCCATCAAAATCACGGCGGGAGGCTGAACATTCAGATTAAGAGAGTCGTTGCTCTCTCCCATCATGGTTACCAGTTCATCATTCACAACTTTGATGAATGCCTGTCCTGGTGAGATACTATCTATAACCTCTGTACCGACGGCACGCTGCTGTACCCCGGCAATAAATTCTTTAACCACAGGCAGAGCAACGTCTGCTTCGAGCAATGCCATACGGACTTCGCGCAAAGTATCCTTAATATTATCTTCTGATAATCGCCCCTGCCCACGCAGGTTTTTGACCGTTTTGGCTAATCGTTCCGTTAAACCATCGAACATAATTAATGTAACACCTTAATAATGTGATAAAAATGAATCGCCTATTATAGTGGCAATTATGGTCTTTAGCTATAATAAGAAGCCTTTAAATAGTTGCCAATAGAGTTAAAGCATCTTATTATATAACTCAGAGCCAATTAAACGCTCTCAATAACGACGGATTTTTATGTTTATTACAGGACTTTTCACAGGTATTTTTTATCTCACCTCTGGTGCATGGTTAACGTTTAACCTGTTTAACAACAAGATTGTTCAGGACGCCCCCAATAAAAACATCCTTGCCTTTAGTTTTCTGGCTCTGATTCTGCATGCTGTCATCCTGTTTTCAGACACGATTACACCCGAAGGTCTGAACCCGTCATTTGTGAACAGTTTCTCTCTGGTTTCCTGGCTTATCGTTTTATTGTATCTCATTGCTGAATTGCGCAAACCTGTTGAAACTCTGGGTGTTCTTATACTGCCAACTGCCGGCATTGCCATTTTTCTGCAGTTATTTTTCCCCAACGAAGTCACTTTGACTAATCGCAGCCTTGAACTGGAAATTCATATTCTCCTGTCGCTATTGGCATATGGACTGCTTTCCATCGCAGCTGGACAGTCAATCATATTGTTAATTCAAACCCATTATCTGAAAAACAAGCATCCTGGCGGTTTTATTCGCTCTCTGCCTGCCTTGCAGAGCATGGAAAAGCTGCTCTTTCAGATGATCCAGCTGGGCTTTATTTTACTGACGCTGGCTCTGCTCAGCGGCTTTATTTTTCTGGATGATATCTTTGCCCAACATCTGGCACACAAAACTCTGTTATCTATAATTGCCTGGTTGTTATTTGCCATTCTTCTCTGGGGACGCTGGCATTTTGGCTGGCGTGGAAAAAAGGCTGTCCATTTTACTCTGGCAGGTTTCATTTTTCTGATGCTCTCCTATTTCGGCAGTAAAATGGTTCTGGAAATTCTGCAAAGAGTCTGATTTTTGAACCATATCCCCCTCAGCATTCTTTTTAGTCTTTTAAGTTTGCTTATTATCCTATCTGCCTTTTTTTCCGGCTCTGAAACGGCGCTGGTCAGCCTGAATCGTTATCGCCTTAAACATCTTGTCAATTCCGGACATAATGGCGCAATAATGGCTCAATCATTACTGCAGCGCCCTGATCGTTTATTCGGACTGATTCTGCTATTTAATAACTTTGTAAATATTCTCGCCTCTGCCATAGCCACCATTATCGGCTTGAAAGTATTTGGTGAAGCCGGTATAGCGATTGCAACCGGAATATTAACCTTTGTTATTTTGATTTTTGCCGAAGTCAGTCCAAAAACCTATGCATCCCAGCACCCGGAACGTTTCGCCTTTCCTGCAGCCTATATATTAAAAATTCTGATGTGGGCATTTTATCCCCTGGTTTATGGTATCAATACCATCACCAACGGCATACTTTCTTTATTTGGTATCCATAAACCCAGTAACAATGAGTCTCTGAGTCCGGAAGAACTGCGTACCATTGTGAATGAAACCAGTTCTATGATCCCGGCCAAACACCAAAAAATGCTGCTCAATATTCTTGATCTGGAAGCGGTCAAAGTTGAAGACATCATGATAGCCCGAAATGAAATTGTCGGTCTGGATATGGAAGATGACTGGGAAGATATTTCCAATCAAATCACCAGTAGTCTGCATACACGTTTAGTCGTATATGAAGCTGATATTGATCATATTATCGGCATGATACATTTAAGAAAAGCTTTGTCTATTATATCCAAACCTGACGTCGGTAAAAATGATTTAAGGAAAATTATTGTCCAGGCTTATTTTATTCCTGAAGCCACACCACTGAACAAACAACTGCTCAGATTTCAGCACAATAAACGCCGCAGCGCTCTGGTCGTGGATGAATACGGTGATATTCAGGGGCTGGTGACTTTGGAAAATATATTAGAAGAAATCGTCGGAGAATTTACCACGGATCCATCTGATACTCTGCTGAAAGAAGTACATCCTCAGGAAGACGGAACAATATTAGTGGATGGCAGTGCCAATATTCGGGAACTCAATCGTGTGATGGGTTGGCAATTACCCACCGATGGTGCTAAAACCATTAATGGTCTGGTACTGGAATTTATGCAATCCATTCCTGAATCCGGAACCAGTGTATTAATTGGCCATTATCCTATTGAAATTATACAAATCACAGGAAACACGGTTAAAACGGTTAAAATTGCACCACAACTCATACAGGATGATATCTAAGTACCATTTTAAATTAGACAATTCAGCTATTATGTGAACTTAATGCATGAAAAATAATGAATTATTGTCTACAGTTAAACTAATTGCTAAGAATAGAACTATAAGCAACTGCCAACAAGGATCGAATGTTGTGTCACGATTGAGCCTTTCATTTAAAGATCGTATTTTAAGTATTTACCAGTTGAATCAACATAATGATTTTATCATTGGTCACGCACCTGAGTGTAATATTCATATCGATAGTCTGGCAGTAAGTCCAAAACATGCAAAAATCACTTTTGATAATCATGACTACCTTATTGAAAAATTAGACAATGAATCCAAAATCTTAATTAATAATAAAATAGTTAATTTCAGCACTCATTTATCCGATGGTGATCACATCAATATCGGCAAACATACCCTGCTTTTCAGCTTTGACGAAAGCAATGAAGATTATCCGCCTCCTCCTGAACCATTTTCTAAACCAAAGCTTAAAACAAGTAATTCTGGCTGGATACAATATCTGAATGGCGGGAAGATGGGTCAGACCATACACATCCAGCATAATATGATAACTATTTCGGATGACAAAGAAGACCATGTCGCCATGATTGCAAATCGTTCTGACGGTTTTTACATTTCTTTCCTGAAAGGCGACAAGCCTCCTGAGGTCAATAAAACCAGCATTGGTGACCGGAGTGAGAAACTGGAAGACAATAGCACTATTTCATTGGGTTCCCAGGAAGTTTTGTTCTACCTGGAATAAAGAGCACACAGGCTCGCCCTAATCCAGAGCCGCCAAAGCCTGAGAAAGATTTTTTACGGCAATGACTTCCATTCCTTCCAGCGCTTTTTTAGGACGATTGGAAAAAGGTACAATGGCCTTTTTAAAACCATGTTTTGCCGCCTCATAAAGACGTTCCTGACCACTGGGCACCGGCCTGATTTCACCCGACAAACCCACTTCACCAAAGACCACCAGTTCCGGTGACAAAACACGGTTTCTGAAACTGGAAACAATGGCTAATAGCAAGGCCAGATCGGCACTGGTTTCATTGACTTTAACACCACCAACCACATTGGCAAAAACATCCTGATCACCAATTTGCAAACCAGCATGACGATGCAAAACAGCCAATAACATTGCCATACGAGTTTGATCCAGCCCGACAGCAACTCTTCTGGGATGACTGAGTTGTGTCTCATCAACCAGTGCCTGAATTTCTACCAACAGAGGCCGCGTCCCCTCCCAGATAACCATTACCACACTTCCCGCACTCACTTCTTCACTACGGGAAAGAAAAATTGCCGAAGGATTTTTTACTTCCAGCAGTCCCTTATCCGTCATGGCAAACACTCCAAGCTCATTGACGGCACCAAAGCGATTTTTTTGTCCTCTCAATGTTCTGAATCGACTATCGTTATTCCCTTCCAACATAATAGAGCAATCAATCATATGTTCCAGAACTTTGGGGCCGGCCAGTGCACCGTCTTTGGTCACGTGACCAATGAGAAAAACCGCAATATTGCTCTGTTTGGCAAAGCGGGTCAGATAAGCCGCACTTTCGCGCACCTGAGAAACTCCGCCCGGTGCAGATTGAATATCTTCAATATGAACCACTTGAATAGAATCCACTACAAGAATCTGTGGTTTTAATTTGTAAGCGGCCTGACAAATAGCTTCAACACTGGTTTCAGACAAAAGCTTCAGGTTTTTGTCAGGCAGGCCCAGCCGCTTTGCCCGTAAAGCAACCTGCTGCAGAGATTCCTCACCTGTCACATAGAGCGCCGGCATTCGTTCAGCCAGATCGCAGAGAGTCTGCAGGAGTAAGGTGCTTTTGCCCGCACCGGGATGTCCGCCAATTAAAATGGCTGAACCCGGTACTATGCCGCCGCCCAGCACCCGGTCCAGCTCAAATGAACCGCTACTGATACGTGGAATTTTATCCAGGTTAATCTGATCCAGTGTTTGTACTGTAGATAATTGACCACTATAGCCTTCAAATTTCGGGCTTTTATTATGTTTGGATTCGTTTTGTATAATAGTTTCGGTCAGACAGTTCCATTGACCACATTCAGTACATTGTCCCTGCCATTTACTATGTTGTGCTCCGCACTCATTGCACACAAAAGTGGATTTAATCTTTGTCATTTAAGAGTTGCCATTCAATAGTTACCATATTAGATAAGTTCACAAACCCAGGCGCTTATGCGTCCTGTCAACAGCCAGACGTTCATTGCGCTCATTCCATGCCTGGCCCATTATTTTTCTCATTAAGCCTTCAATCGTTCGGGTAACAATCAGATTTCTCATCATTTTGAACAAATTTACAGGTGTTCGCGGAAAAGCTCTCAATGCCATAGACAGGCTAATTTCTTCATACACAATATAGTGCCAGTACCCGGGTGGAATATAGAGAATATCACCATGATTCAGTTCCGTCACTTCACCCTGTAAATATTTAAGTGCAGGATATTTCTCATAGTCCGGCACATCATAATCCACATCAAATAAGCTGCTGAAAGAAAAAGGTACCTGATACATATATCGGGTTTGCTCCGGAGCAAAAAGCATTACCCGTTTTTTTCCGCCAAAATGACATAAAAAAATATCAGCCAGATCGATATCAAAGTGCATCTGCACTTTTGCTCCCTTTCCGCCAATAAATAATACCGGCAGTTTTTTAAAAAAATTCAGACCAATTTCCGGGTAAGTAAAATCTTCTGCCAATTGAGGTGCTTCTGCCATAATATTATAAAAAAACAGCCTCAGATCATTCTCACCCTGATCCAGCATTTCGATATAACTCTTTAAGCGCATTGATATTGCCGGTGCGTGCTGATGTTTTCGATCTTTGGACGGCTTACTATCATAGAGAGACACTATTTTTTCACCGGCAATCTCTTTAATGTAATTCATTGTCCATTTTTTTCGGGCAGGCCAGTTCTGGGTGAGCTTTTCTATTATTACGGGTTTATTAACACGTTTGTAATTGTTAATAAAGTCGTCTTTATTTAGATATTCTACCCTCTCAACGGGCGATTGCTTTATCATTTACAGGTACTGTTTATTATAAAATATCTAGTTTAACGTATTTTTAAGCAATTTCATCCTGTCATGTGTTTGAACTTTACCATGAATACAAACCTAGGGTTTACCCTAGACATATAAGAATATTAGTAAAGTCTGTTTTATTTATATTAAAAATGACTTATGATCTATTTATTCAATACAAAATAAAAAAATCATAAGTCGTATTGAGCAACAAACACATTAAAAAAAGCAATAAGAAAAAACAAGAACTATAAGAAGAGGAGAGCAAAATGGAACTTTTTTCAGACAAGTGGATGAAAAAATTCATGATTGAGTGGAATAATGAAGCATCGTTATTCCATGAATTAGAAAAAATCAGTTTTAATTCTACAATTGCCTATGGTTTTGATGGTGAAGATCAGCCCAGGGGATTCATTCAAATCGAGAATGGTAAAGCAACTATTGCAGGCGCATACAATGGTGAAGAGAGTAACTGGGATCTCCGTGCCAGAGAAGCGACCTGGAGAAGCTGGATGGAAAAAGAAATGGGTATGATGGGAGTGGGCGCCGCCTACACAACCCGCAAGCTCAAATTTGCCAATGGTGATTACAAGGCAATGATAAAGGATCCCCGCATGGCTGGCCCCTTTATTAAAAGTTTTTCTGTTATGGGTAGAGTATAAATACTATAATCTATATAAGCCAGAGTTAAGTCGTATACATTCATTACAGGGTGTATATTATGGTTTATAAAGGAAAGTATTTTAAATGTACACCCTATGCCCTAATTGCAACGCTAATTTCGAAGTTTTATCGAAACATCTTAGTGCTGCCAATGGAATGATTCAATGCAACACATGCAATCGGGTTTTTAATGCCTTAGAAAGTTTAACTGATAAGCCAATCCCAAAAGAAAATTTATTTAATTCCTCCGGCATACTCGGAGAATCTCTTGATTTAAGTGATCTTAAACTCGTTCGTGAAAAAATAGTGGAATATTACCACAAAAGAATTTTGCACTTTTATAAGGGCACAAATAAAACGCTTGACCTCCCCCATATGCATTTCGATAAGTTGAAAAAACCCGAAATCATCTTGCATAATAAAAAACCCCTCTTTATCGGTCATATTGAAATTGATCAGGAAGGCATATCAAATTTTATTCACAATACGCCTCTGACCATTAGCTCTGATGATAAAGTTGAATCAATAAGCATGCAGGATTTTATAACCTGGGGTCGCCTGACCAGTCTGTCAACTATCCGGCAAAAAGATGAGAATGATCCTGACAAAGCATTCTATGCTTATCAAACAATTAATGATGAAAAAAGTGAAAAACAGGAAATTTTTCCACTATTAAGAGCCGGCTCAACCAAGGCATCTTATCTACTGAGAAAACAACTCAATCTATTATTGACCAATAAAGTAAAGCAACTTGACTTAAGTTCTGATATGGATGAATACAAATGGATCAATGAGAATAACGATAGTTTTGAAAACGTTTGCCAGCGACTGGGCATTGTCATACTTAATAAGCCTGAACAAATTACACTACGGTTTAAAAACGACTAAAACAGGAGCTTGCAGGCCTTTTTTGTCAATTCAGGAGACAATAATTAAATTATTTTATTAAAAAAGTGATCCGCATCGGAAAATAATGTGATTATCTGTTTAAGTCCCGGATAAAGTGCTATTCTAAGGAAGGAGGAGCACTATAGCCGTGGAACGCAGAGCAACAAAAAGACACTCAATTCATCTTGACGTTATTATCGTTGATAAATCTTTTCAATCATGGGAATTTACTATGGTTGATTTTGATGTGGCTGGTTTATACTTGTCCAGTAAACAGAACGTTCCTGATTCCATTCAGGTTAACGACTTACTGGAGCTGCAATTTAAAACTGATGAAAAAAAGGTAAAACAGTCCTATTCCCTCAGAATTAAAGTCCTGCGCAAACTGGATCAGACTCTGGCAATTGAAATTTATAATTCTCCCTATGAAGCACTTTTGCGTATCAGCAAACGTCAGGAAGAACAGTCATCCTTCACCGACAGCAAAGCAAAAGAAATCTATTCTCATCTTGAAAAACAATTTCTCTCCGGTTTATCAGAGTGTATAGAAACCTTTCTCTCTGATTGTAATGAATTTTTATTTACATCTGCAGAAAAATCCATAAACAATACGGATCAAACATTTTTCTTTAGTGCCCTTAATACATTAAACAGTTGTAAAACGGAATTGAAGGATGAATTCACATCTACTCTGTTAGACAATCTTAATTTAAGAAGAAACGAGCTGCATTCAAAAGTTATTTCTAATCCTCCCAGCGAGCAGGAACCAGAACTAAGATTACTCAGGAAAGATGAATACGAAAACCAGCTGTTAGTCGATCACATGATCAATTCCAGTACCCAACTATATAAACAGTCACTATTCGATATTGATCAACGTCTGATGTCACTGCTTTCAATCCAGTCAGAAGCGCTTGATACTAAGTTATTCTATCCTGATATTATTTTTACTGCATTTAATGAATCCGTGCATCATTATTTTACTGATAATGCCTCCCCACCAGTCCTTTGTAAAGAATTTGAAAAGTCAGTAAATGATACCTTGCCTGCTGTTTACGATGACCTTAATCAAACATTTATTGATAATGGCGTATTAGTGATCATTAATAAAAAACAACTTGAGGTCAACAAACCAGCTGCAAATGATGATTCTATTACAAACGAGTTCAGAAAGGATAACAAAGCTCAAGCGAATCAGACAGGCAGTGCCGTTCATTCTGTTAAAACAATGGGAGCTATGCCAGCTGCAAATGACACTATTAAATCTGCAACAGAAATTACCCCGCTTGAAAACAATATCAATCTGAATAATGCCTATCAATCACTGAAGGAAATATTAAGTTTTCAGAATCGGCAGTCAATTAGTAATATATCTTCAGATGACATGATTTCTGGTAAATATTCTCAACAAGTTGATAATCTGTTTGATGAACTAACCGAATTACATCAAACCGTTTTATCAGAGACCCCGACTGATATAGAAGACTTATCTCAGCTGGTTATGACACATATTACTAAAGAAAATTATTCACCTGAGGTGTGCAGCGAACTTGAATACACCCTGGATATCATGGGACGATTATTTGGCATCATCAATCAGGATGAGTGGTTGACACCCGAAGTAAAAAACCTGATAGGCACATTGCATTTACCTTTGATCAAGGTGGCTTTGGTCAATAAAGATTTTTTTGCCTCATGGGCTAATCCAGCCCGTATGCTTGTCAATAAACTGGCCATGATGAATTTCAGTGACATGAATAATGACGCTTATCTGAAAGCAAAATCATACATTGATTTGATCGCAAAAAACTTTAACCGTGATCTTTCCGCCTTCAGCAAAGTACAGGAAGTCTTGAGTGAATTACTTTATCAGCAGTCAAGACAGTATGATGCCAGTATTAAAAAAACAATGGCCTATTGGGAAGCGCAACAAAAAATATCCTGGGAAATTGCTAAGTATTTAGCGGACCAACCCATTCCTGCAAGTATTGCTGATTTTATCAGTGACCAGTGGCTGCATGTTCTGGTAAACACCTATAACTCACAACAACAAGGGTCAATCAGATGGCAGCAATATATGCAGGTATTGCAGATGTGCGTTATGTTCGACGACGATACATTATCTGAACAAGATAAAAATATTAAAATAAAAACTATTTTATTCATAATAAAAAAAGGCCTGTCACAGTCAGGTTTATACAATAAAAAAATTATGGCTAATCTGGAACTCATATTCCATAAGCCCGACCTGGAAAAATCTGTGATTTTAACCCAGCAAAATATTTTCCAGCTGTTGATGAATGGCTATGCATTATCAGATAAGATTGCCCTTGAAAAAATCTCCTTACAATCTTCTGCCAAAAACAAGAGAGAAATCGAGCTGATCAATAAATTACAGATTAATGATTGCTTAATCTATAGACAAAAAACCAAAAATTTAAGATTGCAGCTGGCCTGGAAAAGTGATGACAAGAGTGTATTGGTCATGATTGGACGCAATGGTCATCAGGAAGTTGTGTTAAATCAAGCAGAAATTATCTCTTTGCATGAGCATGGAGAAATCTATCAGTCACATCATTTTGACTTGCCTTTACTGGAAAGGAGTCTGTATGCAGTTATCGGTGATGAACATTGTAAGCTGACTAATGAAAATAAAGTTGATCCAGTCACTAAATTTATTCTCAGACAGGATTTTGAACAGATTCTTTCAACGCGGTTACGGGATACAAAAAATCAGCATTTTGCACTTTGTATGATAAACATTGACCGCTTAAGTTTAATCAACAATACCTTTGGTTTTGAATGCGGTGACCAGTATTTAGCGGCACTGACAAATCTGTTTAATAAATTAGTGTCTGAAGATACCTTGATTGCCCGCTATGGTGTCGATCAATTTATCCTCTTGATTGATAATCAGGGCAAAGATCAAGTCAATGAACAGGCTGAAAAATTCCGTCAGAGTATTCAGAATTTTAACTTCGAATGGCAAGATAAAAGCTTTTCTTTAACTGCGAGTATTGGAATAACGTTAGCTAACGTTAAGAGTACCTCAACAAATAAATTGATTAATGCTGTTTCTACAGCCATGTCGATAGCAAAGGAGCAGGGACGAAACAGAGTTTTCTTTTTTTCAGAAAATGATACCGGGGTAAATTATCAGCAGCAGTTACAAATCTGGGCAACAAAAGTTGAGCAGATGATCGAACGTCAACAACTGGATTTAAGTTTTCAACGCATCCAGCCATTATCTCCTGATGCATCTCCACATTACGAAGTACTACTGGTTATCAAGGATGAAGAAGGGAATCCTTCTTCACCTATTGCCTTTATTAAGGCCGCTGAACTCTACAATAAAATGGAACTGGTCGATCAATGGGTCATCGATCGCATTTTACATTGGTGTCAACAGAACCCTTCTTATTTTAAAGAAATTGGTGATATTTCCATTAACCTGTCTGGACACTCACTAAATTCTATCGATTTTGTAGACTATGTGTCTGAAAAATTCACACTATATAATATTAACCCTTCCCGTATCTGTTTTGAAATTACTGAAACAGTTGCAATTGCTAATCTGGAGGGTGCCGTTAATCTGGTTCAGACGGTTAAAAAAATGGGCTGTAAATTTGCTTTGGATGACTTTGGTACCGGAATGTCATCTTACGCCTATCTTAAAAATTTACCGGTCGATTATTTGAAAATTGACGGCATCTTTGTTAAAGATATTGCAAATAACATAACTGATGAAGCCATTGTAAGATCAATAAATGAAATTGGTCATTTTCTTGGTAAAAAAACGATTGCAGAATATGTTGAAAATAGTGAAATCATTGCTGTATTAGAGTCCATCGGCGTTGACTACCTACAGGGATATGGTATTGAAAAACCTATTATGATGAGTAATTTTAAACCTGAACTTTATACCAGAAACCAACAACAGTTTTTAGAAAATAAAACAAATGATCTGGCTCCAAAAATGCAGTAAAGACTTAATTTAAGCTTTTACTGACTATTTCAAACACATCGGGTGATAAATCTTCTTTTGCTGCCCTTTCTAACTCTGCCTTCATAAGATTCTGTCGTATTTCATCATAACGTCTCCAGCGACTAAAACCTTTAACCATACGTGATGCAATTTGTGGATTAAATTTATCCAGAGCAAGGATTTGATCCATAACAAACTGATAGCCCTGCCCGTTGTGATTATGAAAAGCTTTAATATTCATTCCAGCAAATGCACCGATCAGAGAACGTACTTTATTGGGGTTTTTCAAATCAAAACAGGGGTGTTTCAATAATGCTTTAACATGATCCAATACATTTTCATGTTGCGATGCCGCTTGTACAATAAACCATTTGTCCATCACCAGAGGATCTTCTGACCAGCGTTGTTCAAATGCATCCAATGCCTGCCGGGTATAAGCTGAATGAATATGTGTCAGTTGAGCAAGAGCAGAAATAGAATCAGTCATATTATTGGCAGAGCTAAAGTGTTCATAACCCAATTGTGCTGCAGAGTCATCATTATTTGCCATTAAATAACTTAAAAGCAGATTACGCAGACTGCGTTTTCCCGCTTCGCTGGCATTAAAGTGGTAGTCTGCATCTGATGCCAGGTCTTTATAGATTGACTCAAACACAGAATGCAGACGTTCAGACATAATCAGCTTAAGTTGTTTTCGAGTATCAAATACTGCGTCAATATCAGCAACTTCCAGCTGTTCCAGCAGATAGGATTCTGAAGGCAGGGTCAATGCCTGAGCTTTTAATGCGTTGTCTAACGACGTATCTGTTAATAATTGCTCACAACCATGAATAAATTTATTTAATACACTTGTGTTAAACCCGGCATCTGCTGAATTAGCATTAACCACATCAAGAATCAATTGACCTGCAAGTTGCTGCCCTGCTTCCCATCGATTAAAAGGATCTGAATCATAAGCCATAAGAAAGGCCCGTTCATCACTCATTATTTCCGGCGTTATTGTAGCTGAGTATTGCAGTATTACCGGTGCTGAGAAATCTCTCAGGATTGACAAAACTGGTTTCTGCTCAATATTTGAAAATTCAAAACGCTGATGAGTTTCAGTAAGGGACAAAGTATCCTGTAATATTTGTTTGCCCTGTTGATCCAGCAGTCCAATTTTAACTGGAATATAAAAAGGATCTTTGACTTTCTTATCCGGTGTATTCATGGTCTCATAAGGAGTAATATCACAATGTTGCTCTAATTCAATAATAAACTTTTTCTCATCATCAAAATAATGAGTATTCACCGTTACTTTTGGTGTTCCTGCCTGGTTATACCAGCTGGAAAACTGACTTAAATCGATCGCACTGGCATCACTCATTGCAGAGACAAAGTCTTCTGTAGTTACCGCCTGGCCATCATGACGCTTGAAATACAGGTCCATACCCTTACGGAAGTTTTCTTTTCCAAGTACAGTATGGATCATTCGAATGACTTCTGCACCTTTATTGTAAACGGTCACTGTATAGAAATTATTAATTTCCATATACTGTGCCGGGCGGATGGGATGCGCCATGGGACTGGCATCTTCTGCAAATTGATGGGCCCGTAGAATTCTCACGTCTGAGATACGTTTGACTGCTCTTGACTGCATATCAGAAGTAAATTCCTGATCACGAAACACAGTCAAACCTTCTTTAAGGCTTAATTGAAACCAGTCACGGCAGGTAACACGATTACCGGTCCAGTTATGAAAATATTCATGACCAATAACCCCTTCAATGCCCTCATAATCGTTATCAGTAGCACTATCAGGTTCAGCCAGTACGTATTTAGCATTGAAAACATTTAGCCCCTTGTTTTCCATAGCGCCCATATTGAAATCTTCAACGGCTACGATCATATAAATATCCAGATCGTATTCCAGACCAAATGTTTCTTCATCCCATTGCATCGATTTTTTTAAAGAATTCATCGCATGATCACATTTATGAACATTCTGTTTTTCAACAAATAATTGCAATGCCACCATACGCCCGGACATTGTCGTATAGGAGTCTTCAATTTTTAATAAATCACCGGCTACCAGTGCAAACAGGTAAGATGGTTTTTTGAAGGGATCATGCCATTTAGCATAATGCAAACCATTAGCAGGGTCATCAGGACAATAGTCACCTTGTTCGATTAAGTTACCATTGGAAAGCAGAACCGGATATTTTAATTTATCGGCAATAATAGTCGTGGTAAAACTGGACATAACATCAGGCTGATCCAGATAGTAGGTTATACGCCTGAAACCCTCTGCTTCACATTGAGTACAAAAATTGCCACTGGATTGATACAGACCTTCGAGTGCCTTATTCTGTTCCGGTTTTGTCCAGGTTTCTATTTCCAGAACAAATGAACAGGGTACCTTATAAACCGTTAATACTTCATCTTGTACTCGATAATCCTGCTCAGAAAGCTTCTGACCATTGAGCGAGATAGCTTTTAAATCCAGTGCCTGTCCAAGCAGTTTTAAAGCATCATCTGAGTGTTCAGTATTTTTATTGCGCAGAATTTCCAGACGACTTTTTACAATAGTAACAATATCATTTGACCCATTATCATCGGTAACAGTCACCTCAAGTTCAAAGCTAAGTTCTGTTTTATTGATAACATAGGCTGGCGGCTGATAATCTTTCAGATAAACTGTAGTATTGTTACTCATATTCGAAATGGACTCTTTGTGTTATTTGACATAATAATTCATAAGCAATGGTGCCGGACTTCTGCGAAACACGTTCAACAGGCAAACCATTCCCCCATAGCACCACCTTATCGCCAATGCTGGCGGCAATAGATTTTTTTTCCAGGCGGCGTAAATCAACCGTAATCATATCCATGGAAACCCGCCCTACCGTTGGCAGTTCAATACCATGAATTAAAACCGGTGTTCCAGAAGGCGCATGTCGGGGATAGCCATCACCATAGCCTATAGCAACTACGCCTATAGTCATATCCTCTGGACAACACCAGGTAGAACCATAACCAATACAATCATTCTGCTTAAGTTTTTTAATGGCTATTAATTCAGATGAAAGGGTCATTACTGGTTTTAAATGCTCATCCAGACCATTTCGAACAGGACTGGATGATTCAAAGGGTGATATACCATAAAGCATAATTCCTGGTCTTACCCAATCAAAATGGGCATCAGGGAGAGATAAAATGGCTGCGGAGTTTGCCATGCTTTTATCAATGCCGGAAAAGACATTTTTGGCACAAAAGTTTTCAAACTGAGCCAGTTGTTTGCTATTAAGCGTATTCTCTGTTTCATCGGCACAGGCGAAGTGAGACATAATTCCAATCGGTGTGTTTATGCTTTCTGAATGCAAGAAGTGCTCCACCAGCAATAATCGTTCATCTTCAGACAAGCCAAGACGATGCATACCTGTATCAATTTTTAACCAATAATCCAGACTCTGATGATTCTGCTCAACAAAATCCTGTAACCATTGAAACTGTTCCAGACAATGAATTGCCGGAATAAAGCCATATTCGACACAGGATAGATATTCATCGGCAGAAAAAACACCTTCTAATAACATAATGGTTTTATTAATACCATTTTTTCGCAAATAGATGGCTTCATCCAGCCGAGCCACAGCGAAGCAATCACTATCTGATAATGCCTTAGCCACTGGCAGTACACCATGTCCATAAGCATTTGCTTTTATCACACTAATCACCTGACTACCTGAAGCCAGTTCTTTAACCCGTGTCAGGTTATGTCTTAAAGCATCCAGATTAATTACTGCTTGAACCGCTCTAACGTCATAAAACTCCTTCTGATTCTTTGAGTTAATCGTCATAATCTATTGACGCATGGTTTTCAAATTTAGTGAATTGTCCCATAAAGGTCAATCGGGAAACACCTAAGGGACCATTACGATGCTTACCAATAATAATTTCTGCAGTCCCTTTGTCAGGACTATCTTCATTATAAACTTCATCCCGATAAATAAAGACAATCAAATCTGCATCTTGCTCAATTGCACCAGAATTATGACTGACAACACCATCAGCCAGCCAGTTTTCATAACCTGGAACGCTAAGATCATAAACGTCTTCTTCACCATCTTCTTCAACTAATACTACTTTATCCCAAAACAGGTCATTAGTGGCTTGCTGAAACAGGTATTCATCATCCAATAAATCAGCATAGTTCAGTATAGTTGTTCTGGAAGGTGCAAACTTGAAATGTGATGTACCACCGTAGGCAGTCCCTCTCATTGATGCCATTTTACGTTGTGAAATACCTGTATTTTTCATCATCGTTTTGACATAAGAAAAAATCTCAATAGGTAATGTGTCAACGTTGCTATTTTCCTGTATATCCTTTATGCGTAGCGATAATTTTTCAGCTTGCTCAGCTCTTGGACCAAAGCCGCCAATCTGTGATAAAAATAGCTGCTGCATTTTAACACCAGTAATACAAACCAGATAACCCGGTTTATATTCTTTCTTCTGTGTTTTTTTAATTCGAGCAATAATGCCTAGTCGCTGTAATAAAAATGTAACATCATCGGCTAATTGTCGGCTATTAGTGGAGTAATGAATAACGTTACTCCCTTTACTGGTGAGTGGTCTGGTATAAATTGTTCCATCAGTTGCCCACAGGTGTTTTAGTAATAATGCAACTTTTGTATCTGAAAGAGAAAAAATAATGTCAGGAACATGTTTTTCATGAGAACGCTGATCAAATATGTTTAAATCTCGCAACCATTTATTAATCCCTGCAGGATGCCAACGATTGCCATTGCCACTAAAGACCAATTGATGCCAGGTATTATCTTTATACTGATGGCGATTGACTGTTACCGAAAATTCTTCTTCTGCTGCTTGTTTTACAATCCGACTATTTTCTTCAGAATTAGTTGTATACCTGAGAGGCTGGCCTTTGAGATAACTGCCATCACCTATCAGATGAGCCAATAAGGTGACTTTCAGATCGGACATATCATTCACAACCTTATGCTCTGGTATTTTCCTGGCCAGAGCAATACGATTACCCGTGTGGATATCTTTAACTTTCTTCCAGGTCAAATCGGTCATTAAGCGATGCTCCGAGGTCGCTCTTATCGTCCGGCCACTGGCAAGGTGTATTTTATAAACAGGTTTACGTCCGACTTTCCAGACCTTATCACTTTTTGCGCTAATTATTTTTCCTGATTCATCGAGCGTATATAATTCAGGTTTTGTATTAACCAGATCCTTTATTTCAACTCGCTGACCATTGGCCAGAACAACTTTAGTTTCACCGGTAACACATTCACGCAGATCAGACATCACGGGACGTTTGTTCGGACGTTGTTCCAAACCACGGTTTAGCTGAGAAAGAGCAATAACCGGCACATTCATTTCTTTAGCTAAGGCTTTCAAGCCACGGGATATTTCGGAGATTTCATTGACCCGGTTTTCAGAACCACCTTTAACCTGCATTAACTGCAGATAATCCACTACAATTAAACCAATATTATTTTGCCGTTTTAAACGCCGTACCCGTGCACGCATATCAGTTGGAGACAAAGCTGGGGTATCATCAATAAAAATTTTCGCTTCATTTAAAATGGACACTGCTGATGTCAGACGCGGCCAGTCATCTTCATCCAATTGGCCCGAGCGCACTTTAGTCTGATTGATTCTGCCCAGAGAAGATAACATACGCAAAGTCAGCGACTCAGCCGGCATTTCCATACTGAATACAGCCACCCCTACTCCGGCATCAATCGCAGCATTCTCAGCAAGGTTCATAGCAAAGGTCGTCTTTCCCATCGACGGACGCCCGGCAACAATTACCAAATCAGCAGGCTGAAGACCTGAAGTCAGCTTGTCAAAATCCGTAAATCCGGATGGTATGCCGGTAAAATTGCCGCCGCTTTGATAAAGTTCATCAATCCGGTCAACCGTTTTTTTCAACAGCTCGGTCATACCTTTAAAATCTTTACCGGCATTGGCTCCTTTATCTGCTATCTCAAAAACCGTTTTTTCTGCCGCTTCGAGAATATCATCGCTTTTGCGTCCTTCTGTATTAAAGGCACTGTCAGCAATTTCATTACCAATTTTGATTAATTGTCTTAATACCGAACGCTCACGAACAATTTCTGAGTAAGCTCGAATATTCGAGGCACTGGGGGTGTTATTAACCAGACTGCCCAGATAGGCCAGGCCGCCCACATCATCTATTGAATTATGGGATTCCAGACGCTCTGACAGAGTCACCACATCACAGGGCTTTCCCTCTTCTATCTGATTTCGAATCGCCTTGAAAATCAGCCGGTGATCCCGACGATAAAAATCTTCTTCATTCACAATACCGGCAATATGATCCCAGGAATCATTATTGAGCAGTAAACCACCTAAAATGGATTGTTCTGCATCAATGGAATGCGGGGGTAACTTAAGTGACTCAGTCATTTGATCCATGGATTATTTGCCACTCCTGCAATTAAAAAGCGAATAAAAGAAAACACTAAAATATTAATACGGGTCAGATGAAACTTTGTTACGATCTGGTGTGATGGAAAAGTATTATTATCGTTCACTGTGCCAATTTTACAAGCAGTAATGGCAAAAGATTTACGGATTTTTTCACTTGAAGGATGCCATTGAGGCAGGGCATGAGGTCTGGATTACAAAAACAACTACGTAGTATTATGGTGTGTTATGATTTTTAGAAATTAATTAGCCAGCAGCCAGTCTGGTAGTTGACGGTTGGCATTTTCAGAAAGTCGTTTTGACAGAGCTTCCTGTGAATCTTCGGCTTCCAGCAATACTGGCGGTTCCTGCTGCGATAACTCTGCATTCTTTTGTTTTTGAAGCTCCAGTTCTGCCATCATATCATCGTAAGAAATTTCTTCGACAGCATATTCATCTTCTCTAACTGGGAACGTACTCATTAAACCACCAAAATTTAAAGTATTATCGACTGCCCACAAATATAGTCGAAACTATGGCTATTTGTAAATCAGGTTTATCCTACAAGTGCTAATTACTTCAAATTTCAGATTTCCCCTTGTGAATATTCCTGAGCTACCTGATATAATCAGCCAAAAACATGATTCAACCAATAATAATTTCGCTCAGGCTTTGACCCATTAAAACTAACCCATTGAAAGTTCAATATTTATTTAAAAATCACAAAGGACGTGATTTTGTCTGTGGTGATATCCACGGCTGTTTTGAGCTTTTAGATGAAAAACTGTCTGAGGTTAGTTTTAATCCACAGTCAGATCGTCTTTTTAGCGTGGGAGACATCATTGACCGGGGGCCTGACTCTGAAAAAGCACTCCACTATCTACAACAAAAATGGTTTTATTGCATTCGCGGCAACCATGAACAAATGATGCTGGACTGGTGCACAGAATATACCTCAGTTTTTCGTAATGATGCCTTTCGCTTTCATGTGCATAATGGCGGTCTCTGGGTTGCCAATTATCTGGGGATCTCTATTCAGAAACTGTCCGAAGAGATGCTTTTGGATGAACCAATTGCTGAAAGATACCCGGAATTAAACCGCTGGATTAATGCCATAAACAAGCTTCCTTATGCTATTGAGATCAAATCGCCCCGGAAAAAAATTGGTATTATTCATGCTGAAATACCTGAACGCATCAACTGGCCGTCACTGGAGGCTGAATTAAATAAACCGAGTGTACTCTATAGTATTCTCTTCTCCCGAAAATATATTCATTCCAGAAAAAGAAAAAACTACCATATAAAAGGTATAGATGAAGTGTATAGTGGCCACACGGTTGTTGAAACACCACAGCAAGTCGGCAATATCAGCTATATTGATACCGGAGCCTATTCAAATCAGAATCTGACCTTGATTGAGCTTAATTATTCATGAAGACAATCCATATAATACTTGTTATTTTTACCCTGCTTCCAGCATCAGGCTGTACTATGACAGATAAACAAAACAAAGAAAATGAAGCTCCTCGAATTGTTAATGGACAATTATTAGCCTGTCCGGACAAACCCAATTGTATCAATACGGAATACCCTGATAGAACCACTCAATTTATACCAGCGCTGAGTTATCAGGCTGCCAAATCAGAACAGGTGATGAATACAGCAAAGAGCATCATCCTTGAAATGGGTGGGGAGATTATTAATGAAGATAAAAATTACCTTTCTGCTATTTTCACATCAAGTATTTTCCGATTTGTTGATGATTTTGAGATCAGACAAGATGAACCCGCCCTGAAACTGCATATTCGTTCCGCTTCACGAATGGGTTATAGCGATTTTGGCGTCAACCAACGCCGAGTAAAACTTTTTTCAGAATTCTTTAAAGAAAATATAAAATAGAACAAGTAGGTAACACTGTGTATCTTTGCCGGATAGGCATTTCGTATACATCCCTACATTATTTCGCCCAGATAAGAACCCAACTCCATATCGGCACCGAGGATATGCCCGGTTAACCACTGCTCCAGAAACACAATATCTTCACTTGATATCTGTTTGCCCTCTTGCAGATACTTCTGCTGCAACTCCCTGGCACTTTTGATTAACTCCTGGTGCTCTGTCCTGTGTTCCTCATAACCGTCATATGCATACTTCAGCATCAACCGCTCCTCATGACTGAAATGCCAGGCGGTACAACTTATCAGCTCTTCCAGCACCGCCTCGATATAGATCGTCGCATCCCCTTCTGCTATCGAATGATTGAGAATATTAAACAGATCAACAAGCTTACGATGATCTTCATCTATTTCCTGAACCTGGACACTGAGTGCGTCGTCCCAAATTAAATCTTTCACAAACTTTTCTCCTGATAAAGTTGCTTTGACAGGACGGAAAATCTGCTTCCGCCACAGATAAGGATAGGAAATTCAGTAGCATTTTTCAATGCGATAAATCATAAGTAAAGTGTTTTAGTTCCGGCTTCATCGAACAGCTATCCCTTTTTCTAAGGTGTATGTCTGAATGTTTTGATGTAATGAACAACGGATTCCAGCTCTGCCTCAGATAATTCACTTTCCCATGGCGGCATGCCAACAGAACGAGATACGCTCTTGCCTCCGTGACGAATGATCTGCTTTAAATCCTTATCTTTTAACTGGCTTTTGGTCAAATCAGAAGGTACGGGTCCTAATAATGCTTTGGCTATTCGACCATTCCCATGACCAGACTCATTGTGACAAATGGCACAACGACGATTAAATATTATTTTTCCGGATTCAATATCCGTCGTACTGGTCAATACAACATTATTGAGTAATTTGACGGCCAAATCATTATGTTCTCGTAAATACTGAATAAACAGGATAACAGACTCAACTTCTGACCAGGTCAGTGTGTTTCCCCAGGGCGGAGAAAATGTACGCATTTTATTTTCCATACCGCCCCAGATAATAATATAACGAAGCGAATGCTTATCATTCGAATATTTCGAGTTCAGCAGATTGGGTTTGTCCAGATACAACATAGACGATGGGAGTAAGCCATTTCCATCACCACTCTGATCATGGCATAACACACAGCGGTCTTTATAAACTCTTGCCCCCTGTTCCAGTGAAGGACTGGTCATCAGGTCAAAAACGGCTGCGGCTTCAAGGGAAACCATCATCATAAGCCAAGCAAGACTCGAGAGGGTATATTTCATTAGTATTCCTTTATAAAAAGCATAATTGTATGAATGTTACTATCTATATTGCCCAGATGAATTACTTACAGTTTTACTTTGGTTTGAGGTTGAACGTTCCTGCATCAGGCGTTTAATTTCATCCTCACCAAGAGGCTCAGCATGTTTGACTTGCAGGCTTTCTGCCCACTCACGAGCAAAGTCTCTTTGCAGATAAATATTTAACAGTGCCGTAAATGTCATTGCGGTCAATGCCCCGAGGCTTGCCAGTGCCATATCCTTGTGACTGTCCCAAATGTCACCCTGAGTACCAAGGAACTCCATACCAAGATCACCGCCAAACCATATAGCTGCGCCCCATTCTATCAGCTCGTATAACATGGAAGTAGACATGGTAAGATCCATCGGCAGGAAGTAGCCCCAAAAGCCACGTACATCCACCACCCTGATAAAAACCTCACGGAGTGGATAAGCCAGTAAGAGCCCATAGCAGAAGTGAATGACACGATCAAAATTATTGCGCTCCCAGCCAACCAGTTCATTAAAACTGTGACCAGTGAATGCCTGAAACCAACTATTATATGGAACCTCAGCATAGGTGTAATGAGCACCAATTTCATGCAGACATAAAAAAATAAAAATCAGGGTATAAGAGATTCGTGACAAGACAAAGTACTTATATGAGACGATGAGTATGATAACAGCTCCAGCGATTAACACATTTTCCAGTGCCCAGTCGTGTCGAGACAGTGGCTCAATGGCCAACACAATCCATACAGTCAAAAACAGTATTGACAGAAAGAGCAGATATTGACGATGTGGAATTACCATATTCGGTACCTGAATATACATTTCATAAACATAAACTCATACATATCCTTTTGTTGATTGAGTTAAGATTTTACCATGCTATTGGTCTATTATATTATTATAGGTGAATTAATTCAGAGAAAAATCATTAAGCAAACATCTTTATCTAAGTCATAAAATTAACGAGTGTCATACATGTCTTTAAGTAAATTTATTGTTCAATTTTGTTACGAGCTTGAAGACTCAATTCATTACAAACGCAGCAAACAATTTTTTAGTGGAATATTTGTTACGACTCTGGCTTTATAGTTCTTCTCATAAAATAATTATTGAACAATGAGTTCATTAAAGTACTTTTTGAAAAAATATTAACAAAGCTTCTGATCTGGATAAAGGAGTAGTAAGTCCTGCTCACTCTAAATTGTTATTTGCGAGGTTAAAATAAAATATGATTAAAACCCTGACCATTACCCAACTGGTCGAAAATACAGCAGTTGATCCAGGACTACTGGGTGAGCACGGGAACGCCTTCTTTATTGAGGCTGATGACTATTGCTTGTTGTTTGATACAGGACAAGGTCTTACGCTAAGACACAATGCCAAACAACTGGATCTCCCGATTAAGACGATTGAGTCTATCGTACTGAGTCACGGTCACTACGATCATATGGGTGGACTTGAAGAAGCACTTGACATGACAGGTCCCGTCGATCTTTATGTGCACCCAGAAGCGTTGGGCAGCAAATTCAATCAAAATGGTCGCAATATTGGCGCACCCATGACTGATGCCACTATAATCCAGTCTTTGACAAGACAAATTATTCACACTCGCAAACCTACTGAAATTATTAAAGGCATCTATGTCACAGGTGAAATACCAAGAACTCATAAAATAGAAGAGACTGGAGGTCCTTTTTATATTGACCAGGAACTGAATCACCATGATTCGCTGATTGATGATCAAGCTCTGTATATTGAGACATATCAAGGTGTTATTGCACTGCTTGGTTGTGGTCATTCCGGTGTCATTAATACACTGGAGTACATACACACACTTAGCAGCATCAGACCCATCCATGCAGTAATTGGCGGCATGCATTTACTTAATGCCTCACCTGAACGTCTGGCGTTCACTTGTGATGCTCTACAACATTTTTCTATTCCCTATATTGCACCCAACCACTGTACAGGTATTAACGCCATTTGTAATTTTAAGCATCATTTACCGAATAGCGTCCACGCATCCAATGTTGGAAGCAGGCATCACTTCTGCATTGAATTTTAATGAGAGCCTTCAGCTAACTTGAAATAACAGGTAATGGAATGAACATAGATATCAGTAACATTGCTGAAGAAAATCATCGCTATGCCATACATCTGGCTACATTTCAAAACATTATAGCCTACACAAACGGCTCTTATGATATTAAAGATATACTCTCTGAGCGGGAGCCTTTTGAAGCCGTTGATTTCTGGCGCAACATTTCGCTTTCGGCGGAGATTTTACTCAAAGCCTGTCTGCTAAAGCATCATACCCCTTTTTTCAAAAAAAGAGCCCATAGCGAATATGGTGAAAAAGTGACTGCCGTTGAAAATAAATGGCTAGATGAAACCCTCAGGAAATTAGAAATCGATTATGTCGCACAGATCAACTCTGGTACTGTAAATACGGCATTAAAACTTGCCGAAAAAGAACTTTTCGGCAGGATTTCGATTGATGCTGAAAAGACAAAACTGATCACTGAGATGTTTTACATTATCATACGCACCCGCCGCAACCGAAACAGCCATTTTTTCTTTCCCAACCAAGGGCACATTGACATCACCGAAGTAGAGATGCTCTTTTTACCACTTTTAAACCTGCTTGAAGAGTTATATAAACTTTAATAGTTTTGAATCCACGATAACACAACAGAAGCTTTGTTCAAAAGTTTGTCAACGATGCTGCATCTATTACCTGTCTTCTTGATTGTTATTGTCTTAATGGGCGTGTTCACCACTCTGATAAATGCTAAAAGAATTGCAGAACTTCTGGGAAAGCAAAGCGGCATTAAAGGGTGGGTTATAGCAATATTCAGAGATATACTGAGTCATGGTTCTTCTTATATCTGGTATCAGATGCTGAAAAATTTAAGAGAACAAAAAGTCAGGGATGGTTTAATTGTCGCATTTTTATACGCCAGAGCAATCAAACTACCCTGATTACCTTTAATGATCAGTTATTTTGGTTATTCTTTCACTATGCTGTTAATGTTTTATATCATTGCAGGTGCATTAGTTCAGGGTCTGATCGTCGAAAAAACACATTTAAACAAGCCATAAAAAGAATAAACACGGCACATGTATTATTACTGCTTGTCGTTAAATACCCCCATATCACCCAATACCAAACACATTGCAGGCACTAAAAATAATGAAAAAAGAGTAGCGGATAGTAAACCAAATACCAGACTGGCAACAAGTGGAATCAAAAACTGTGCCTGTGTACTGGTTTCGAGCAACAAGGGGGTCAAACCGGCAATGGTTGTTAATGAAGTCAGAATAATTGCTCTAAAACGCATTATTGACGAGTTTCGGGCTGCATCAACAATTGTCATACCCTTCTTTAAGCTGTCTTTGACAAATACCATTAGTAAAATACTATCGTTAACAACAATCCCAACCAGTGTCGCCATTCCAACCAGACTCGGCATAGAAAGATCAAGACCCAGTAATAAATGACCGCCTACAACACCAATCAGACTGGTTGGAATAGCCAATAAAACCGCCAGGGGTTGGGCAAAGCTTTTAAACTGAAAGGCGAGAATAAAATAAACACCCAAAAGCCCTAAGAAAACATTGAACTGTAAAGAATTACCTGTCAGGGCACTTTCTTTTCCCTGTCCCTGAAATGCAGGACGGACTCCGGGATATTTCTCTTTCAAAGTAGGCAGAAATTCTTTTTTGGTTATCTGCATCAAATGACGTGCATTAATAATATCCGTATTGATAGTACCCTGAACCGTTACTGTCTTTTTACCATTTACCCTATGAATACGAGAAAAACCTCTGCTTTTTTTAATTTCTGCGACCGCTGAAAGAGGAATTAATTGCCCCTGATTATTGCGTACCATCAAATAATGCAAATCTTCCAGACTATCACGGTCATCTAGCTCTAATCGAGCGACAACATCCTCAGCTTCATAACCTGATTGTACTTCTAATTTAGTCCCGCCATGCAAAGCAGCACGAACTGAATCTGCAACAGCTCTGGATGTAATACCGAAACTACCGGCACTTTTTTTCAAATTGATCTGCAGTTCAGGTTTTCCTGGTCTTAAATCATCCGATAAATCCTGAACGCCTTTAAACTGACTTAACCATTGCTGTAAGTCCTGAGAAGCCTGTTTTAATTGTTCCAGCTTATTGCCCTGTAGACGAATATCAATTGCTTTACCCGCAACACCTCTCTCACGGTCGGTAAATTTTAATGCAATGACATCGCTGGGTACTCCAGTGAGTTCTCGCCAGCGATTAAGCATGGTATCAATACGTCCTACTCTTTGTTCGGCAGGCAGTAAATCGGCACTGATTGTTGCCAGGTGTGTACCACTTTCATAGGCATCTTTATTGGTATTAAATAACACCGTAATATTTTTTACCAGACGCTTTTGTTTACCCTGAACTTCATCCTGTAGTGCGGAAAATTCTTCATCGAGTTGTTCTAAAGCCATTACAACTTGTTTTACTACATCTTCTGTTCTGTCAAAAGGAGTACCCTGAGACAAGAGTATTCGAGCTTGTATAACATTACTTTCCAGATTAGGTAAGGCGCGATATTTAAGCAAACCTGCAGGAATACAGGCATAGGCGAGAAGAACAAGGCTTATAATCAGCCCCAGGGTCAGATAAGGCTGAGCAGTTGTTTTTCTGGCCAGTGGAGCAAATAGACTGTCCCTTAAAAAGGCAAATTTATTATCAAACCATTGATGAAAACTTGAACGATGAGAGGTCACTAGATTTCCGCTGCTATGCAGTAAATGAGCAGGCAAGATCAAAAAAGCTTCAACAAGACTAACGGCCAGAGTAACAATAAGAACTACAGGTAAATAGCTTAAAATAGTACCCATTTTCCCTGCCATATAGGCTAGCGGACCAATAATGATAACGGTAGTTAAAAAAGATGAAAACACACCGGGGGCAACCTGTGTCACGCCTTTTACAATAGCATCCAGTTTATTTTTTTCCTTATAAAGTTGAGCTGCTACGTTTTCAGACAGCACAATGGCATCATCCATCAATAAACCAATAGCGACCAAAAGAGCAACCAGAGTGATCATATTAAGCGTATAGCCTAAAAGCTGCATCACAAAAATTGCGCCGAGGAATGAAACCGGCAAACCCATCGTAACCCAGAAGCTGTATCGAAAACTGAAAAAGAGCCACATGGTCAAAAACACCAGGATCAGTCCCTGAACACCATTGGTGGTCAGAATGCGTAAACGATCCCGGATCACAGAAGTCACATCCTGACTGATTTCCAGTGCAATCCCTCGTGGAGCAATACCTCTTTCCCGTTCCAGATGAGTCAAAATAACTTTTTTTACTTGCAGAGCGTCTTGTGAACTTGTTTTTGAAATTTCAAGAAGGGCCGCTCTTTGACCATTAAAAAGAATCTGCTCTTCTTTTTGTTTAAATTGACGGGTAATGGTTGCAATATCACCTAACCGAACCTGTCCGCCGCCAGGGCTGGAAATAATGACTAAATCTGAAAATTCCTGTTTGGTTCGACGCTGCTCTGAAAATCGAACAATAAAATCCTGAGCCTGTGTTTCCATAATTCCCGACGGCAGATCAAAACTCTGGCGTTCCAGAAGTTCAATAATATCAGTAATGGATAATTTATAACGACGTAAAGTCTCAGCTGAAACACCTATAACAATATCCTGTTCTGAAAAACCCAGTAATTTGACTTGAGCAATGTGTGGGTCAAATTTCAGATGGTCTTTAACCTTATTGGCATAGGCTTTTAAATGAGCGGCAGGCATATTGCCTGTAATTGCTATATTGGCGACCACAGCTGTACGTTCCAGTTTAGCAACCATAGAGGCTTCAACTTTGTCAGGAAAAGTCGTAATTAAATCAATTTGTGATTTTATATCATTATAAAAAGTATCTATATTTCCCTGCTCATGCATCTGTACTGTGGTTATGGCAAGGTTCTCACGAGCATCACAGCGAACTTCTGCCAATTCAGCAATTGAATCCAGTGCATCTTCTATTCGAAAACAAATTGCTTCTTCAACTTCATAGGGCGTTGCTCCAGGATAAGGTGTGCGGATCTCTATTTCTGTCGGGGGAATAACAGGAAAGGTATCACGTTGTAATTTTGGTAAGCCAATTAAACCCAGTATAATTATAAGCAGCATAAGGATATTGGCAGCCGTCGGGTGACTTGTAAAATAACGAATCATTTTTCAGAACTCGTGCCAGCGGCCTGAATAGTTAACCATTTTATGGTTTTCTTATCTTCTTTAGGCTCCAACAACATACCTTCCAATGCCGGCACAATATCTGAAATTACAATGCGTTCTCCTGCTTTAATACCCTGGCTTAACACAGAATATCCGGACTGAGAAAACTTAATCTTTACAGGACGAATGACCAGACGATTATCATTATCTATCACATAAACATTTTGTTTATGCTTGCTGTTTGCTGGTAAAGTATTTTCATGAATCGCATTAGCAGGTACAAGCAATTGATCTGGCTGTGGTTTACCACGTAATTCAACTTCAACAAAGGTGTTGCGTGTCAGGGGCGGTCTTTGCCCTGGTTTTGCCTGCTTATAGGGATCGTTTACAGTTACAATAATACCAATGGATTGTGTTTGTAAATCAACTAAACCAGCCACGCGGTCAACTATTCCTTGCCACTCTATAGTATGATTTGCTGTTTTTAAACGGACAATAGCATCTAATGACAAGGCACCAGGAACACGCTGATGCGTATCTGATTCATTTCTTGCGTTGATTTTCCCCATTAATGGCCGTAGGGTACCAATGGTCAGCTGGGCATTAATTTCAGCCGTTTTAATATCATCTGCACTGAATAATATTTGTCCTTTATTAACAAAGTGAGCTACATGACTTTTTACTTCTGTAACCCGAACATCAAAAGGAGTCTGAATTCGTGTGTTGGATAGCTCATATTCAGCCAGGGCTTTTTGTGCCTTGAGCACATCCCGCTCAGCTTTGTTTATTGCCGCAGCATTATGCAAATTTTGTACTTTAGACTCGGCTGAGTATACCTGGAGTTGAACTTCATCAACGGCTGATTTAGCTAGCGCTCCCTTTTGACTCAGGCCAAATTTATCCTTTAGTTCTTTGTTGAGTAATTTTAAATTCAATTCATCAATTGCAATGGATGAATTAATCGTTTTTTCTTTTATTTCAGATGCTTTTATCTGAGCATCGATCTGTTTCAGGGTTAATCGGTAACTGGTATCATCAATTCTAAGTAACTCGGTACCCGCTTTAATAATATTGCCATCTTCAAGCTGTTCAGATTTCCAGGCTATTTTCCCGGAAACTTCAGCAATAGCATCCCAGGTTTTTCCTGGAACACTGGTTCCATAAGCAAAGGCCTTTGGCTGAACCATCATTTTCGACATTTTCATTACTCGAACTTTGACTGGTTTTTCAAAAGAGACCACTTTTTCAATGGGTTTTTTTAAAAAATGAGCAAAGATAGCAATAGCAATTGCAATAATCAGAGGCAGTATTATTAAAAACTTGTTATTCCATGCAGCCTTTTTCGATGTAACCTTTTTCGATGTAACCATAGCCATCACCAGAAATCATTAATGCTTTATTCTAAATTACCATAGCACTTAAAATGTTTCCAGCAATGACTGAGAATCTTAACCTATGTCATTGCAATCCTCATGGTAAAAGATGTATCTTTTAATAAAGCGTTGAAAAATCCAGAGGACTTGTTCGAATGAATTATCTTCCCATAATATTTCAGCACAAAACTCTATTAGCAATTATCCTGTTATTACCTTTATTTGTCTTCGCCTCTGATGATATTCCTATTGAATCAACCGTTATTTTTAATACTACCTGCGCACGTTGTCATGAAGGTCAGTGTAGTGGCAGAATGAGTTTCCATTTGCCGGAGGATGCCGCAAATCAACATATCCGTCGGCATGGCGGTGCTCTCTCTCAGGAACGCATCCGGCAATTATTCAAACTATTGCGCTATATGAAGGTAGAATGCAATTTCTACCCGCAGCCTCTTGCTCTTGTGAATGATCAGACATGGGATAGTGAGATACTTAATAGGTTACAATCTCCTTCTAAACAGGCCTATTTTATACCGCTTGGTTTCCTGAATCCTGGCTTGTATCAATTAGTATTTGAGGAATTTGATAATAGGAAATTTTGTGTAGAAATTATTAATGACGAGTTTGATTTTGTCGATAAAGACAGTCTTCATGGCAAACTTGGTGAGAAGAAATTGAAATTTCATGTAGAAGAACGCTCAGAGCATTTCCTAAGATTAACTGCGCAGACACCTATTAACCTTTTGAAACTGCAGCTAATGAGTCTTGAATAAAATCTGTCAGGCAAAAAAAAGCGACCAGTGGTTTACCACTGCCGCTCTTTTCATGTCCCTACCAGGCTATTTTTTTATTAAAAAAGTTTCCTGCCTGCGGCCATTCCTTTGACCCTGATATCCCTAATCGATCCCTCTTACATCTTCCTTAAATGGATTTCCTAATCCACCTGAGTATAATACCAGACAAATAATAAGGGACAATTAGGGTTCCCCTGTACGTACAAAGGACAACTTTATATTAATTCTTCCAATAAACTGGTGTTTCCCATAATAAAAAACAGTTTTACACAACAAATCATATACTTACATTTTTAATTTTGAATATTAAGCAATAAAAAGATAACGAAATATCTAAAAATAAACGAAAGTAATGTGAGCCAGTTAACATTTTTTTATTAGATGTCTTATTTCTCGAAATTTACTATACATTCTAAACATCAGTATCTGACACGAATTTGATATGATTCTCAAGAAAACGAGTAGAGATTGCTGAAATCAGCATAGAGAGTATAACTGCGCTTAAAAACAGATAGAGTCCATAGTGGATCCGCATATCCGCTACATAATCAAGTTTGACACTGACCACCATTAAAGCAACGACAAAAACATCCAGCATTGACCATTTGCCAAATTGATGTATCCATTTCAGTAATTTCTGCACAAGCGCACTGGCATGTGAATTCCACAGGTACAAAATAACCGATAGTTTGAACAGAGGGAAAAGAATACTGAAAACAAAAATAATAAAGAAAAGAAGCCAGTGTCCTTTATCTATCAAACCCAGCAAAGCAGATAACAAAGAAACTGTATTTTCAAAAAAGATGAGCTTTTCCAATGTAAACAGAGGCGAAAACAAGCTGATAACAAATACAATCAGGGTTAAAAAGGTGGCTAAATTCACCAGAATTCTGGCAATAGGATAACTTTTTGAAAAGTTTTCAATGGTTACTTTTTGAAATTCTGTCACTTTTTCCGCGTCTTTATTTTTATGTTTATATTAACACGGCTTATTTATGACTAATAGGCTTATAAGATAACAGTCGTATTATATTCCCCGGCAATGGCAGTCTGGCAAACCTGCTATCTTACAGGCCAACTTGCAGCCACCATTTGAAAACAAACCTTCTAGATGTTTTCTGCTGCATGGAATATCAGGGTTAATTTTCTTACCTAACTTTTTAATTATCTCCCTTGGATCAGGGGCAATACCAAATTCTATATAATAGTCCCGTAAAAAATTAATAATGTGCCAATGGCAATCTGTCAGTTCCAGACTATGCTCTTTTGCCATTGCCAAGGCAAAATCTTTGTTCCATGCCTCAAAATTAATTAAATAACCTTTGCTGTTAAGCTCCAAATCATTACTTTGATTTAACATAGCCCTCCCCCCTATACAATACTATTCTAACTTTATGCTGACTAAAGATTTAAAAAATCATTGGCAATGGCATACTGTTTTTGTGCTTCGTTAGCAACGAAATCACTATCCATATCAATCATTTCACAATTTCGAGCCATTCTGGTCTGCATCGCGCATTTCCAGGCCAGATTATTCCTAATCATTATGAATGGTCATCGTTTTATCATCTTAATATTACTTATTCTTTATCTTCAACCAGGTATTCAACAATCAGTTCAGACAAGCCGATAATGGGGATATCCATTTCATTTTCTTCGAGGCCTTCTTCCATCACCAGTCGGCAGTTGGCACAGGCAGTAACTATGGTCTCGACATTTAACTCATCCAGCTGAGCTTTTTTACGATTAAATGCCTTGAGCTTTAAGCCTTCAGCACGTTCATTGGCACTGACACCGCCGCCGCCGCCGCAACACCAGTTCATACGTCCATGATCAGTCATTTCAACAAAGTTTTCAGCAATGGGTTCCAGTAAACGACGAGGCTGAGCCTCCACTCCACCCCGGCGAACTATCTGACAGGGATCATGGAAGGTTAAACGAGCGGCTTCCTTACCTGATGTTTTCAAACGACCACTTTGCTGTAATTCATCCAGTAATTCCAGAATATGAATTACTTTAAAACTATAGGGACTGCCAATCCAATTGGGACCTTCCCAGCGGATGGCGGCATAGGCATGACCACATTCCGGACTGATCACACTTTTGACCTTGAGTTTCTCAGCACCGGCAACAACCCTTTCAAGTAATTGTGCGGCCACGGTGCTATTACCAATCTGCAGACCTGAATTAGTGGCCTCAAAGGCTTCGGAACAGAGCGTCCAACTCACGCCAGCCTGTTTGAAAATACGTGCCAGGGCTTCGATATATTCGGGAAAATTAATAATCTCCATAGAGGACAAAAGAGCCATATATTCCGCTCCTTCAACATCCATAGGAATTTTCAAGCCTGTATCAGCCTCAACATGTTTGATTTGTGCTTGCAGTGCCTTCAATCTGATCCCCATCGGACTGCCTATTTCGACAGCACGCTGAGCTGCTCCAACCAGACCCTCTGGTGAGTAATCCGATGCAGCCAGACCTTCCTTTACTTTACGAATCATATAGGCAACATCAATACCAACCGGACATACCATACTGCAGCGACCACACATAGAACAGCCGTCGTAAACCAGTTCTTCCCAGTTAGCCAGATCTGCTTCAGTCAATGATCTTGACAGACCCAGTTTTTTTGCGAACTTTCCCCAGAAAGTATATTCTTCCTGCCAAACCTTGTGTAAAGGTTCGGTTTTGTAAATTGGTGTGTAACGGGGGTCACGGGTTTCAGTATAAAACAGACAGGCTTCTGCACAAATTCCGCAATGCACACAACTGGAAAAGTAGGATTTAACTTTTGTATCAATTTGAGCTCGCAGGGTATTTAAACCACGCTCCAGTCTTTCACTCATTATCAACTCCCTCACTACATGATACAGTTGTTCGATACTTTTGCTTGAAACTATTATTTGATAAAGTCACTATGAACTAATACCCCGTCGTCCAAACCATGCTCCGGTAAAGGCTCTGCTTGGTATAAATGTAAAGGCGTGCATTAAACGGCTGAAGGGGAAGTAGATTAAAAATAATTCAACACTAAACCGATGTAATAAACGCAGCTCATTGAAAGACTCAAGCAAAGCCAGGCAGCCTGTTAACATCACCACAAAGGTTAATATGGACGCAATATGATCATCGGCAGTAGAAATTAATCGGCTGACCGGATTCAAGACACGGTGCAGCCACAACATAAGCAAACCTAAAAATGCAAATTCTGAGGCAATAATAAAAGCCCAATGGGGCATAGGTGTCCAGCTGAAACTCATCCCTTCAAAACTAAAGAAGTTCTCCTCAAGAAACAGGACATGAGGGGCAGCAAAAAACAGCAAAGCAAATAAACCCAGATGAAACATATAGCCTGCCACAACTTGCAAACGAATGTGTGGAGTCATGCCTTTGTCCGCTTTAAAACGGCTAAAGATTGTCTTTATGGCTCCAGAAATACCTGAACCACGTGCTACAGACAAATCAGCTTTTCTCTTGCCAAATACTATGGTCACTAATTTCCAAATAATACCAATAGTGAATACTGTCAGAGAGAAATACCAGAATGGACCGTCAATAAAATCTGCTATCATTTAGTTTCCTCCATTAGCGGGGAAGCACTAACGTTCTGATCAAGCACAACCCTGCCTTGCAACTTAGCATAATCTTCAGCAGAAATAAGTCGATCATTATCATGACATTCCTTTGCCCATCTATCATGGTGTTCTTCAGCCCATTTAATATCAACATAGCCAGTCTTCATGCTTTCCAGTGTACCTTCCGTCCCCTTAGTCGCCAGATAAATATGTCCAAAAGAAACAGAAACCAGAATAATAGCAGCAATGCCATGCACGACATGAGATAATTCCATTATCACCCTGCCCTGACCAAAATTAGGTAAAACCAGAACCAGTCCACTCACCGATATGGCCAGGCCAGTTAAAATAACTATCCAGTACCAGGTTTTTTCACCCATATTAAAGAAACCACCGGTCACATGCGATTTACCTATCAAGCCGCCGCCTTTTAAAAGCCAGGTCAAATCGCCTTTGGCATAAATATTTCTTCTGACAAAACGAAACAGCATTAATAACAGGCTGACAAAGAAAATGGGACCAAATAGATTATGGCCTTCCTTACTGGCTGAAGCCAATACAGAAAAAAATTCATGTCCCAGAACAGGAATCAAGAGCGGCCTGCCAAATAATAAAATCAAACCCGTACCGGCAAGAAAAATAAACACTATCGCTAACATCCAGTGCAGTATGCGTTCATAGTCGGTAAACCGGTGAACCATAATCCCTGACAATCCTTCCTCAAGCTTAATCCTGCCGCGGAATAAATAGAACAACATGATCACTACAGCAACAACTGATAAAATGAATAAACCATAATTAATTAATTGAGTCATACGAAACCGAGTCCACCTGTCAGCCTGTGGATTAATCAGCACCGTACTATCAACACTCTTAACCTGACTTGTTACTTTCCCTGATTCTGTGTTGTGTCTAACACTTATCCAGAGATCATTAGAGGGATTATTGATCTTTGAAGCAGCAGGACCTGATGCACTCACATTAAGGGGTGATAACAAACATAGGAAAAATATCAGATAAAGAAAAAAGTATATTTGGCAGGTAAATTTCTGACTATGTTTTGACATGAAACGATTAGACATGAAATTTTGAGTCCTCATTAGAATAATCAAAAATAACTATCTTTTTAGCTAACCCCTTCAGAAGGGGGTAGCTAAAAACTTAAGAAAGGATGGAAATTAACTACTTATCCTTCCCCACCGATGATGCTCTGAGAGAAGCATTCTGATAAGAAACACCCTTATTCAAAACACTGGCACCCCTTTTAACAACGCGCTTGCGAAAAATATCTGCAACCACATTAGCATCACCTGCCAGCAATGACTTGGTAGAACACATCTCTGCACATAAAGGCAGCTTGCCTTCCGCCAGCCGGTTGGAACCATATTTCTGATATTCATCAGCGCTATTATCCTCTTCAGGACCACCCGCACAAAAAGTACATTTGTCCATTTTCCCACGGGAAGCAAATGCCCCATCCTCCGGAAACTGAGGTGCTCCGAAAGGACAGGCATAAAAGCAATAGCCGCAGCCTATACAGATATCCTTATCATGCAGTACCACGCCATCATCCGTAGTATAAAAACAATCCACCGGACAAACTGTCGCACAAGGTGCATCAGAACAATGCATACAGGCCACAGAAAGTGAACGTTCTCCAGGAACCCCGTCATTAATCGTAACGACACGTCTGCGGTTAACACCCCAGGGAACTTCGTTTTCATTTTTACATGCAGTGACACAGGCGTTACATTCAATACAACGTTCAGCATCACAATAAAATTTCATACGAGCCATGTTGATAATCCTCTATACTTTGCTTATACGACACAGGCTACATTTTGTTTCCTGCATTTGTGTTACTGAATCATATCCATAGGTCATCGCTGTATTACAAGCTTCACCCAGAACATATGGATCGGAGCCTGCAGGATACTTAGACCTGAGATCTTTACCCTCAAATACCCCGCCAAAGTGATAAGGCATGAAAGCAACACCTGCCTCAACTCTTCGGGTAATCATGGCTTTGACCTTGACACGCGCCCCTTCCGGTGTTGCAACCCAGACATCATCATCTTCTTTGATGTTAGCATTATTGGCATCACGGGGATGAATTTCGATAAACATATCGGGCTGTAATTCTGCCAGCCATGGATTGGAACGAGTCTCATCACCTCCACCTTCATATTCCACCAGACGACCTGAAGTTAAAATAATGGGGAAGTCCTTGGAATAATCCTTGGCCTGAATTGATTCATAACGCGTAGGCAGTCTCCAGAAAGATTTTCTGTCCTCATAGGTAGGATATTTCTCCACCAAATCCCGGCGACTGGTATACAACGGCTCTCTGTGAATCGGAACGGGATCCGGGAATGTCCAGACCATAGCTCTTGCCTTGGCATTACCAAAAGGTGAGCAGCCATGTTTAATAGCAACCCGCTGAATACCACCTGATCTGTCAGTTTTCCAGTTTTTACCTTCAGCCAATTGTTTTTCTTCAGCCGTCAGCTCATCCCACCAACCCAGTTTTTTCAATAACTTTTCTGAAAACTCAGGGTAACCGTCTTTAATCTCAGACTCTTTGGAATAGGAATTTTCTGCCAGAAGATTGACACCATCACGCTCTACACCAAAACGGGCACGGAAAGTCAGACCACCATCTGCAACTGATTTACTGGTATCATAAAGATTGGGTGTTCCGGGATGATTCATCTCGGCAGTTCCCCAGCACGGCCATGGCATACCATAGTAATCACCATCACAGGCACCACCTTCTGCCTTCAGGGTAGTATAATCAAACTGTCCCCAGTTTTTCTGATGCTTTTTCAGCCGCTCAGGGCTTTGTCCTGTATAGCCGATTGTCCATAATCCATTGTTTAATTCCCGGGTGATATCTTCAATCAAAGGTTCATCATTTTCCACTTTAATGTTTTTAAACATTTGCTCAGAAATATTCAATTTCTTCGCCAGCTTATACATAATGGTATGATCAGGTGATGACTCGAATAATGGTTCAATGACCCGGTCACGCCATTGAATTGAACGATTGGACGCAGTAATGGATCCATAGGTTTCAAACTGAGTTGCAGCCGGTAATAAATAAACGCCATCAGTTCTGTCATGCATAACAGCTGAAACGGTCGGATAGGGATCAACCACCACCAGCATATCCAGCTGTTCCATGGCTTTTTTCATTTCTTTACCACGGGTCTGACTATTGGGAGCATGTCCCCAGAAAATCATTCCCCGAACATTATCTTTTTGGGCAATATTACCTTTTTCTTCAAGCACACCATCGATCCAACGTGAAACAGGAATGCCTTTGGTATTCATAACATGGATATCTTTATCCTTTTTCTTTTCATAACTGCCACCGTCAAACTGTCCCTTGACCCATTCATAATCAAGATCCCAGACCCCTGACCAGTGTTTCCATGCACCAGAAGATAAACCATAATAACCGGGCAAGGTATTAGCAAGCACACCCAGATCTGTCGCACCCTGTACGTTATCATGTCCACGGAAGATATTAGTACCGCCTCCAGCGACCCCCATATTGCCCAATGCCAACTGGAAAACACAGTAGGCACGGGTATTATTATTACCAACCGTATGCTGAGTACCACCCATACACCAGATAAAGGTTCCAGGTCGGTGATTAGCCATAGCTTTGGCTGCGGCATAAACCTGATTTTCAGGAACACCCGTTACTTTCTCTACTTCTTCTGGTGTCCATTTGGCTACTTCCTTACGAATATCATTCATACCATAAACGCGTTGATTGATAAATTCCTTATCTTCCCATTTATTTTCAAAAATGTGCCAGAGCATACCCCAGACAATCGGTACATCAGTACCTGGACGGATTTTTAAATAATGATCCGCATGGGCTGCTGTTCTGGTAAAACGCGGATCGATAACAATAACCGGGGCATTGTTTTCTTCTTTGGCTTTCATAATATGCTGCAAAGCAACGGGATGCGCCTCTGCAGGATTACTACCGATTAATAAAACAGCCTGGGAATTATGAATATCGTTAAAAGAGTTGGTCATAGCACCATAACCCCAGGTATTGGCTACCCCGGCAACAGTTGTGGAATGACAGATACGAGCCTGATGATCGACGTTATTGGTGCCCCACATGGCAGCAAATTTTCTAAACAGATAAGCCTGTTCATTATTGTGTTTGGCTGAACCCAGAAAGTAAACAGAGTCCGGGCCGGATTGCTGACGAATTTCCAGCATCTTATCGCCAATTTCATTTATCGCCTGTTCCCAGGAAACTTTTTTCCATTTACCATTAACCAGTTTGGTCGGATATTTAAGCCGACGTTCACCATGTCCATGTTCTCTTATTGCTGCACCTTTGGCACAATGTCCTCCCTTATTAAAAGGGTGGTCAAACGCAGGTTCCTGACCTGTCCATACACCATTTTGTACCTCAGCCATAATACCGCAGCCCACAGAGCAATGTGAGCAGATGGTTCTTACCTGTGTCGTAGCACCTTTTTCTACTTCCTTAGCCTCAGCTTTTTTCATCATGCCCAGACCAAAGCCGGCACTGACAATGCTGGCACCACCAGCCATCACACCCGAATTACGTAAAAATGTGCGTCGCGATACAGCATTCCCGGAAGAAGTTGTTGCATTACTTTCCAGGGAAGTTTGTGCATCTTCCACAACAACTTGTTCAGATACTTTTCTTAGTTTCATTTCCTACCCCTTCCAATTAGCTTGCAGCTGATTTGTAATAATCAAGTATATGATTGGTCAGATGATAACCCTGTTGTTTTTTTATCTCCGTTGATTGTTCTTCCTCGGCCAACGCACTTCCCGGCACAGAAACAGCAACAGCCACACTGACACTTGCTG
>Ga0209013_10000225_pt1 | contig 48080 bp, 49 predicted proteins | sample Cruoilmetagenom2_FD_187291 | JGI IMG/M metagenome (GOLD analysis project Ga0209013, IMG submission 187291) | Oil polluted marine microbial communities from Coal Oil Point, Santa Barbara, California, USA - Sample 2 (SPAdes) (version 2) | ecosystem: Environmental > Aquatic > Marine > Oil seeps ...
CAATAATATGAAAACGCTCAGGATGCTCTTTTGCCAGGGTCAGATAAGCGTTTCTGATGCGTTTAAAAAATGACAGTTGTTCCTGTTCAAATCTATCGGTTTCACCCCGGTTACGTACTCTCTCCATTCCCAGTTCCACAGGAATATCCAGTAATATAGTAGCATCAGGTCGCAAATCACCTTGTACAAATTGTTCTAACTGGGCAATTTTTTCCCATGACAATCCCCTGCCGCCGCCCTGATAAGCATAACTGGCATCAGTGAAACGATCGCTAAGCACCCATTTTCCGGATTCCAGTGCAGGAATAATCAATTCATTGAGATGTTGTGCTCTGGCGGCAAACATCAACAACAACTCGGCATCACTGCACAAACTGGTATTGGTTTTATCCAACAGCAGATCACGAATTTTTTCTGCAATAGGCGTTCCACCAGGTTCACGGGTAGAAATAAAATCAATATTTTTGTTGTTCAGATAGTCCTGAATATGGCGGATATTGGTGGATTTACCCGCGCCTTCTGAGCCTTCTATGGTGATAAATTTGCCTTTGTACATTGGTATTATTTCTTCTTTAATATATATTTCTGTACAGCACGATTATGTTCTTTCAGGTTATTGCTAAAGGCATGCCCGCCAGAGCCATCGGCAACAAAATATAAGCTTTTTCCGGTATCAGGATGCAGCACTGCATGAATAGCTTCTCGTCCCGCAATAGCAATGGGCGTTGGCGGCAGAGCATCTATTTGATAGGTATTGTAAGGGGTTTTTTCATTGATATCACGGCGGCGGATATTACCCTTATAACGCTCCCCCATACCATAAATGATGGTGGGATCAGATTGCAAACGCATTTTTTTATTCAAACGACGAATAAACACACCTGCCACTTTATTGCGCTCACTGCTGACACCGGATTCTTTTTCAACAATTGAAGCTAAAATCAAAGCTTCATAAGGTGTTTTCAGGGGCAGGTTTTTTTCTCTTTGCTGCCATTCCTGCATGAGTATAGTCTGCATTGTGTCATAGGAACGTTTTAAAAACTGTAAATCTGTGCTTCCTTTAGGGAAATTATAAGTATCCGGATAGAGTAAACCTTCCAGATTACTGTGTTCACTGCCCAGTATTTTAGCCATATCATCCAGAGTTTGTTGATCCAGAGTTTTGACCAGATTGGAATTATCACTGATATTTTGTATCGCTTCTTTGTATGTCCATCCTTCAACTATTGTCATTGAGTATTGGTTTACTTTTCCGGACACAAATAAACTGACCACATCAACAATAGTCATTCCGGATTTGAGAGTGTATTCACCGGCTTTTATTTTTGCTTCCTGTTTGGATAATCGAGTGTAAAGGCGAAAGTATCTGGGATGTTTTATTATTTTTTGCTGCTGCAGGGAGGTAGCAATCTGCTTGGCGGAATTGCCTTTATTGACCGTAAACGTTTGTTGTTTATTGCGCTCGTCTGTTGAGTCAGACTGGGTTAAAGATATAGGTGTCTGCAGAAATACATTGTACTCATTCCAGTACCAACCGAAAACCAGGCTGGTTATAACAATAAGAACCGCAAAGAATTTGAAGAGTTTTTTTATCATAATTTGTTTTTTGTGTTTTTACTTCCCCCTTTTTCAAAGGGGGACTGAGGGGGTTTAGATTATTAAGTTTCAACCCCCTCAATCCCCCTTCTGAAGAAGGGGGAGGTTTTAGACCGGTCGTTTTAATGCTTTATTTATTTTTTCCGCCAATTGACTTGTTATAATTCTGTCATTAGCCTTCATATTAGAGAAAGACCACTTTTCTGTTTCACTGACTATTATAGAAGCAACCGGTAGAATACCATACACGCTATTAGTGAAAAACATTTCTGTCGCTTCTTTAAGCAGTTTCAGGGGATAATGGCCCTGCTGAGTTTCTATTCCGATTTGTGCTGCAAGTGACAATATTGCTGCCCTTATTGTACCGCGAACACCACAGGTATCAATTTCAGGTGTGCATAATTTATCATTGTGCACAAAAAAAAGATTGCTGCTGGTGCCTTCTACTATTATTTTTTCATAGCTTGAATTAGATTCTGAATATTCGAACATAATACCTTCCTGAAAGTTTGTGTGACGAAATTCATTACGTCCCAATACCTGTTCAAGTCGATTCAGATGTTTGATGCCGGCTAAAGACGGTTGTCGGGCCAGGCAGGTTTGACAGATTGTCGCCTCAATACCCTGTTGATAATCCTGTACAGAGCGTTCCGGCCATGGATGTGTGGAGATTATTACTGAACATTGCTGGGACTCAGGAAAAGTATAGCCACGCCCACCCTGTCCACGGGTTATAATAAGCTTAATTACCCGGTCAGATGGTTCTGACAAATGATCCAGTTCAAGCTTAATTTGAGTTAATATGATTTGTTCATCAGGCAATTCAATGGCAAGAGCTTGAGCACCAAAATTGAGACGCTGCCAATGCAGATCCCAGTTATGTAATCGACCATCGATACAGGCAATGGTTTCAAAAAGTCCATCACCATAGGCAAGTCCACGGTCTGACACATCTATTTGTGTTTGTAGTTTGCCATTGATAAAAGTCATAAGAATTCCTCTGACAATTTACTCTGTAAAGCTTTAACTAATCCTTTCGCTTTGCTTCTGGTTTCCTGAAGTTCTTGTTCTGCAATGGAATCAAAAACCAGTCCCGCACCAGCTCTGAAACTGAGTTTCTGTGCCTTATCAGCTCCCTGTTGCAAAACCATGGTACGGATCAAAATATTTAAATCCATACTGCCATCAAGATTGATATAGCCCATAGAACCTGTATAGGCGCCGCGAGCCTGCTGTTCCAGTTCAGCAATGATTTCCATACATCGGATCTTGGGACAGCCGGTGATTGTTCCTCCGGGAAACATGGCTTTAATGGCATCCCCCGGAGTCTTATTTTTTTGTAATTGACCGATAACATTGGAAACAATATGGTGAACATGTGCATAGCTTTCATTAACCATTAGTTCATTAACTTTCACAGTACCCGGAACACAAACTCTGCCCAGATCATTTCGGATCAGGTCAATCAGCATAATATGCTCGGCTTGTTCTTTTGGGTGGGCGTGCAGCTCATCAATGAGTCGTAAATCTTCCTGTTCAGAAAATCCTCGTGGATGGGTACCGGCAATCGGTCTGGATTCAAGTTTATTATTCTGAATTTTAAGTAATCGCTCAGGTGATGATGAAATAATCGTTGCAATTCCCTGTTCAGAAGCAAAACTTGCCAGCCCTGAAAAAGGGGCAGGATTGGCAACACTGAGTAATTGAAACAGATTTGATGATAAGTGACTATGACTGGTATTTGTTAATTCACTCTGCCCTGATTTTGTTTGCCAGAGTCTGGATAAATTTACCTGAAAGACATCTCCTTCTTTTATATAGTCCTTGACTACATCGACTGAGTTTAAAAAATTCTTTTCGTCTTCTTCATATAAGTTATCTATCTGAACTTCAGGCTTGATTATGTCTTTAGTGTTTCGCTGTATTGTCAAACTATCCTGAATTAAGGCATGACGGACTTTATCAAGTTCAACATCAGATTCTGAAACAAGAAAAAGTTTGTTCTGACGGTGATCATAAATTAATGCGCTTTTAACTCTGACTGCACAGGCAACGGGTAATTCCTGCTCCTGCAAAGGCAGATTCAAACAGGGTTCTATTTGCTGAGCCAGTTCATAGGCCAGAAAGACAAACCAGCCTCCGCTAAAGGGTAAGTTATTTGATTCGGTAGTTTGAGCAGCTCTTTTGGGTGTAAAAACCTTTTGTTCATGGAGAAAGACCCGGTCGAATGCATCAAGAAATAATTCGTCTGGATTAATATCATACTGACTGGATGTTTGTAATTTTAGATTATGATCCAGTTTCAGCCAGTCCCCCGGGTCGATAAACAAAATATCATAATTGGAGTTTTGCTTTTCGCCTGACTGACTCGTTGTGCTTAGAAGAAAGGGGTATTTTTTGGGGAAATGATAGTAAAACTGAAATAACTCAGGGAAGCCCTTCAGTGGTATTTCTGTCACTTGACAAGCATGAGTCATATTCAGTCTTAAACCGGAAAAGCGGTAATTGGTTTATATTTTACCCAATATTAATGTACCATTTGTGCCGCCAAAACCAAATGAATTGGATATAGCATAATCAATTTTCATTTCTTTGGCTGTTAAAGCTGCATAATCAAGATCGCAGTTAGGATCCGGGTTATCCAGATTAATGGTTGGCGGAGCAACCTGATCACGAATAGCTAATGCAGTAAAGACCGCTTCTATACCACCAGCAGCACCCAATAAGTGTCCCGTCATTGATTTAGTCGAACTCATGGTCAGATTATAAGCATGATCACCAAAAGTTCTCTTAGCGGCATCAGTTTCAGCCTGATCCCCTGCCGGAGTGGAAGTACCATGGGCATTAATATAATTGATTTGCTCAGGATTCAAGCCGGCATTTCTTAATGCGGAATCCATACAGCGACCCGCCCCTTCTCCACCTTTAGACGGCAAGGTCATGTGGTAAGCATCACCACTCATACCAAAACCAAGGACTTCAGCATAGATCTTTGCCCCGCGTGCTTTGGCGAATTCATATTCTTCCAGAACCACAACGCCGGCACCATCACTTAAAACAAAGCCGTCGCGATCTTTGTCCCAGGGTCTGGATGCACCTTGAGGATCATCATTACGGGTAGAAAGTGCTCTGGCAGAAGCAAAACCCGCCAGTCCGGTATGGGAAGTGGCCATTTCAGCACCACCGGTTATCATCACATCTGCATCACCGTATTCAATTATTCGAGCAGCATCACCAATACTATGCGTAGCTGTGGCACAAGCAGTAGCAATGGCAAGATTTGGGCCTTTCATGCCATATTTCACCGAAAGGTTACCGGAAATCATATTGATAATATTACTGGGGACAAAAAATGGTGAAACTTTACGTGGCCCGCCTTTCAAATAATTAGAATGACCTTTTTCAATACCCGAGATTCCACCGATACCAGAGCCAATGGATACACCAATTCGCCATGAGTTTTCATCGGTAATTTCTAATCCGGAATCTTCAATAGCCTGTATACCTGCTGCCATACCATAGTGGATAAAGGTATCCATTTTTTTTGCTTCTTTGGCTGACAAGTATTGAAGAACATCAAAATTTTTGACTGAACCACCGAATTTGACGCTAAAAGCACTGGTATCAAATAGATCCAGAGGAGCAATGCCACTTTTACCCGCGAGAATATTCTCCCACGATTCAGATACCGTTAATCCAACAGGGTTAACAGTTCCTAGCCCGGTAATAACAACTCGTCTCTTAGCCAAGAAAATTCTCCAATTATTATGACTGAAGAGGATTGCGAACCAATACGGCCCCTTCAGTCCCTCTTTCCTTTTTATTAAGAGAAAGAGGGAAGTTAAAGCTAAAAATAGCCATAGGCTATAAAAAATTAAAGCCGTATTTAACAGTGCATAAAAAACAAGCACTATTAAAGGCGGCTTTATGAAGACATATCAAATTATAAAAAAACTATTAAAATAGCATTTTCCAATTTAATATTAATTAGCCTTCGCTATTTGTATTGATGTAATCAATTGCAAGCTGAACAGTAGTAATTTTTTCTGCTTCTTCATCTGGAATTTCAGTACCAAATTCTTCTTCAAGTGCCATAACCAGTTCAACAGTGTCCAGTGAATCTGCACCCAGATCATCAACAAAGGAAGATTCAGGTTTTACTTCGTCTTCTTTAACACCTAATTGTTCAACAACTATTTTAGCAACTCTTTCTTCAATACTACTCATTTTTAAAATCTCCATAATTCTTCTGCAACACTTTTTAAACTTCTCTATAAACTCATAAAGTGTGATTATTTACGTGTCGCTATTTTAGTGAAATCTAATCCGATATACCAGTATAGATGTATATTTTTTTTAATTTAGTCAATTAAAACATTAGAAAATAAGCTTTTCATAGAAAAACCCTATAATTTACCAGCAATTTATTCTGGTAAATGCCTATGACATGTACATCCCACCATTGACATTAATTGTTTCGCCCGTAATGTAATTTGCCTCTTTAGATGCCAGAAATGCCACTGCAGAAGCAATTTCATCTGCCTGACCCAGACGATTCAGAGGGATCTGACTCAATAAAGCATTTTTAGTTTCATCCGGTAATGCCTTGGTCATATCGGTATCTATAAAACCGGGGGCCACAGCATTGACAGTAATGCCACGGGAACCGACTTCTCTGGCCAGTGATTTAGTAAAGCCGAAAATACCGGCTTTTGCTGCTGCATAATTAGTTTGGCCGGGATTTCCAGTTAAGCCGACAACGGATGCAATAGAAATAATGCGCCCTTTTCTGGCCTTCATCATAGTACGTAAGCAGGCTTTGGATAATTTGAAAATTGAGGTCAGATTGGTCTGAATAATTGCATCCCACTCGTCATCTTTCATTCTCATCATCAGATTATCACGGGTAATTCCGGCATTGTTTACTAAAATAGAGGGCATGCCGTAATTTTCTTTCATGGCATTTAAAACTTCGTCGATACTGGCTTGATCAGTTACATTCAACATCATCCCCTGACCAGAAATATTGTTTTCTTTCAGGTAGTTAGTGATATTTTCTGCACCTTTCTCTGAGGTTGCAGTACCAATAACTACAGCGCCTTTTTTCCCCAGACTTAAAGCAATTGCCTGTCCGATACCTCTACTTGCGCCACTCACCAAAGCAACTTCATTTTCCATTGACATTAGGATACTTCCTCAAAAACTTTATCGATTGTTGCAGAATCAAACATGGCATAGGCAGGCATACGTCGGTTTATGCGACGATTCAAGCCGGTTAAAACTTTACCAGGACCACATTCAACGATGTGATCGGTTCCTTCAGCAACCATTTTGTTAATTGTTTCAACCCATCTGACAGGATGAGAGAGTTGTTTCACCAGGGCATCACGGATTGTATCAGTTTCATTTTCAATGGTGACATGGACATTATTAATAACCGGTATCACAGGTCGATCAAATTCAGTAGATTGAAGTTTTTTGGCCAGTTTCTGGGCTGCACTGTCCATCAACGAACAATGTGACGGAACACTGACAGCCAGTTTAACCGTCTTTTTTGCACCTGCTTCGTTAGCAGCCAGGATAGCCTGCTCAACGGCATCACTATGCCCTGCTATAACAACCTGCCCGGGAGCATTGAAGTTAACCGCAGAAACGATTTTTTTCTGTGCACCTTCCTGTGTTGAGTCATTCATAGCAATGGCTGTATCTTCACACACTTTAATAACGACATCATCTTCAAGCCCTAAAACAGCAGCCATTGCACCTTCTACGTCTGCAACTGCGTCCTGCATATATTTACCACGCAGTGAAACCAGATTGATTGCATCTGAAAAATCCAGAGCTTCAGCACAGACCAATGCCGTATATTCGCCAAGACTATGTCCAGCCATTACAGCAGGGACAATACCTTCTTTACTTTTCCATATTTGCCAGAGTGCATAACCGGCTGCCAACATGGCTGGCTGGGTGATACGGGTGTTATTAAGCTCTGATTCCGGACCATTTTGAGTGAGTTCCCATAAGTCGTAACCCAGAACATCACTTGCCTGTTTAAAGGTTGAGGTAATTATCTCCCCATAAGCAGGGTTTTCATCAGCAATGCTGCCAAGCATACCGACTGACTGAGATCCCTGACCGGGAAAAATAAAGGCTGTTGACATATTTTTGTCCTTTTAAGCAGTTCTCTTTCTACAACAGAATTTCTACAACAGTATTACTAGATTAGCATCATTATAATAGCATCAATATTTAACTATCAATACTTAAGCAGTGCAGAACCCCAGGTAAAACCACCGCCAAAAGCTTCCAGAAGCAGTATTTCTCCCCGTTTTATCCGTCCATCTCTCACTGCTGTATCAAGAGCTAAAGGAACTGAAGCCGCAGAAGTATTGCCATGAGTCTGAACTGTTGTAACAACATGATCAGTGGACATTTTTAATTTTCTCGCTGTAGCATTGATAATACGGACATTAGCCTGGTGAGGTACCAGCCAGTCAATATCAGATTTTTTCATATTATTAGCTGCAAGCGTTTCATCGACAATACGCCCCAGTGTATTGACTGCCATTTTAAAGACTTCATTGCCTTTCATTTCAATATGTACGGCATCAAGACCTTCCGGGTTAGTTTCTGATATACCACCATTGGTCGTAAGTAATTCAGCAAAACTACCGTCAGCATGGATATGGGAAGATAAAATACCCGGCTCTTCACTGGCTTCCAGAATGACAGCACCTGCCCCATCGGCAAACAAAACACAGGTTCCTCTATCGGTCCAGTCAACAATTTTTGACAGAGTTTCTGCACCAACAACCAGAGCACGTTTTGCCGCACCTGTTTTTATATATTTGTCAGCCACATCCAATGCATAGACAAAACCAGTACAAACGGCCTGAACATCAAATGCAGGACAACCATGAATATCAAGACGCTGCTGCAGCAGGCAGGCGGTACTGGGGAAAACGCGATCGGGTGTGGTTGTCGCAACAACAATAAGATCGATTGACTGAGGCTCAATATTGGCTGCTTCAATGGCATTTTTAGCGGCAATTTCGGCCAGATCACAGGTGGTTTGATCATCAGCGGCAATATGACGCTGCCTGATACCTGTTCTTTCCGTAATCCATTGATCGGAGGTATTGACCATTTTTTCCAGATCAGAATTAGTCAATATTTTTTCTGGCAAATAACTGCCGGTAGCCATGATTCGAGAATACATCTATTCAGATTGCCTTATTTACAGTAACAACAAAATTGTAGCATACAAATGTGAGTTATATATCAGCTCACCGAGTCATTCTAGGCGCTTGATTTATCAACCAGTGTTTCTTCCAGCACCTTGCTTATAAGTTGTGGTACTTTATTATCCACCTCAAGCATCGCCACTCTGATTGCATTACTAAATGAAAACACATCTGCGCCACCATGGCTCTTCACCACAATACCTTTTAATCCTAACAAGCTTGCGCCATTATATATTCTTGGGTCGACCTTGCTTTTAAATGCATTTAGAACAGGCATAGCAATTAAACCAGCCAGTTTGGTTAACAGGTTTCGATTAAATTCACGTTTAATATAATAAACGATCATTTTTGCCACCCCTTCCGAGGTTTTCAATGAAATATTACCAACAAAGCCATCAGCAACCACCACATCGACAACACCTTTATAGATATCGTCACCCTCTATAAAGCCGTGGTAGTTAAGATTACTATGGGAAATTAAATTTGCCGCCTGCTGAACCTGCTCATTGCCTTTCATTTCTTCCTGACCAATATTAAGCAAACCAATACTGGGTTTTTCAATATTGTCAACAGAACGGGTTAATACCGATCCCATCACCGCAAACTCAAATAAATGCTGTGCAGACAAGTCAATATTTGCCCCCAGATCAAGCATATGAGTATGCCCTGTTTGAGTTGGAATAGCACTACAAATAGCGGGTCGGTCAATACCGGGCAATGTTTTCAGAACAAATCGTGCTGTCGCCATTAACGCCCCGGTATTTCCGGCACTGACACAGGCATCTGCTTCTTTAGATTTGACCAGATTGATGGCCACTCGCATGGAAGAGTCTTTTTTACCGCGTAAGGCTGAAGCAGGTTTTTCATCCATGCCAACAACCTGCGTGGTATGTTGAATAGTAATCTGTTGACGTATTGGCCCAGGACAATTGACCAGTTGCTTTTCAATTGCAGCCTTATCACCGACTAAAATTATTTTCAGAAGGCTGAAATCTTTGAGGACCGCTATAACGGCAGGTACTGTGACATCCAGTCCAGTATCTCCGCCCATGGCGTCAATCGCTATTGTGCTGCTATTCAATTTATTTTTCATTTTATTATGCAAAATTGTGCACCGGTCAAAAAAACAAAGCCTCAGAAATAATTCTGAGGCTTTGTTTCAATCCAAGTAGTCAATTCAAGATTGACAAATCATCTGAATTATTTATTTATGACCTTACGACCCTTATAGTAACCATCTGCAGTCACATGATGACGACGATGAGTTTCACCACTGGTGGGGTCGATTGATAAAGTAGGACCACTCAATGCATCATGAGAACGACGTGAACCACGACGAGCGGGTGTACATTTATTTTTTTGAACTGCCATTTAATTTTCCTTCGTACTCTATATATTAACTAAATTTTTACATAATAACTTATAGACTGAATAAGTTATTTTACTTTTTTAAACCTTTCAATACAGCAAAGGGATTTTCTGCATCCGTCTGCTCAAAATCTTGTTCTAAAATTTCCTGATTTTCCAGATATTCAGACTGAACCTGACAATTTGTATCAGGATGTACCGGTATATGCGGTATTGCCAGCAGCAATTCGTCTTCTATCAGAATTCTTGGGTCCAGAAATTCTTTTTCTTCCAGCCAGAAAACTTCATAGTTACAAGAAGTTTCTGCTCTTTTTGCTTCAAAATCATTTTGCACAAAAGCGAGTAAAATATCACACGCTATATCCAGCACAAAATTTTTCATACAGCGCTGACATTGAAGCACAACCTGAGTTTTAACAAAGCCGCTGACAATACGATTGGACAGCTTATCAATATCAAACTCCAGGTAATATTCAATATCACTTGAAATATTAACTACGGCTTCTTTTAGTCTTAAAAGGTCTTTTTCAGACTCTTCCCGTGTTATCACGCCTTCGAGAACAACACCTTTATCGGCATATCGATAATGATCGATTCTTTGCGGGATACGCTTATCCATCGACTACAACCAAACCCAGCTCAAAATTAATCCGTTATTTTAAGGTTTTTAAATACTTATGTCAAAATCTATTGCTATTAATTTCTTTATTTACAGGCTAAAAATAGTTTTATATTGACAAACTGCCAATATAGGCCATATTTTACTAATAGTCTTACAAACAGTACCTTCTGTAGGATATAAAAACAGGATGCAAAAAGCTCTTTCTGAGGATTATTTGTGCTAAAAAAGATACTTATTGCCAATCGAGGTGAAATTGCTGTTCGTATAGTTCGAGCCTGTGCTGAAATGGGTATCACTTCAGTTGCAGTTTATGCGGAAGCCGATCGCAATTCACTACACGTAAAAAAAGCCGATGAAGCGTATTGCCTGGGACCAGACCCTGTGGGCGGCTACCTGAATGCTCATCGTCTGGTTAATGTTGCTCTGGCTTCCGGATGTGATGCAATCCATCCAGGTTATGGTTTTTTATCTGAAAATCCCTTGTTTGCCCGAATTTGTGAACGTCGTAATATTAAGTTTATTGGTCCCAAATCCAGTGTAATTGAAAAATTGGGCAATAAAACACAAGCCAGACATACTATGATAAAAGCCGGTGTCCCAGTCACTCCCGGCAGTGATGGTAATCTGGCGGATATCAGCGAGGCACTTGAAGTTGCTGAAAATGTCGGATATCCGGTAATGCTTAAAGCCACTTCCGGAGGCGGCGGGCGTGGTATTCGCTTATGTAATAACAAGACTGAATTAAAAAACAATTACCCCAGAGTCATCTCTGAAGCCACTAAAGCCTTCGGTTCTGCAGATGTTTTCCTGGAAAAGTGTGTGGTCAACCCAAAACACATTGAAGTACAAATTCTGGCTGATGAACAAGGCAATGTTATCCACTTGTTTGAACGTGATTGTTCCATACAACGCCGTCATCAAAAGTTGATAGAAATTGCTCCTTCACCACAACTAAATGACGAACAACGTCATTATATCGGTAATCTGGCTGTCAAAGCAGCAGAAGCTGCAGGCTATACCAATGCCGGTACGGTTGAATTCCTGATGGCGGGAGATGAACAATTCTATTTTATGGAAGTGAATACTCGTTTGCAGGTTGAACACACCATCACTGAACAAATTACTGGTGTTGATATTGTTCAGGAGCAGTTTCGAATTGCCAGTGGTCTCGCCCTGCGTTTCCAGCAGGAAGATATACAAATTCGCGGCTATGCAATGGAATTTCGCATTAATGCAGAAGATCCAAAAAATGATTTTCTACCCAGTTATGGCCGTATTACCCGATATTTTGCACCTGGCGGCCCGGGCGTTCGTACGGATGCGGCTATTTACTCCGGTTATACTATACCCCCCTATTACGATTCCATGTGTGCCAAGCTGATTGTCTGGGCTTTGCAATGGGATGAGGTGATACAACGAGCCAAACGAGCTTTAAAAGATATGGGTGTTTATGGCGTAAAAACGACCATTCCCTATCAATATGCCATTTTGAATTCAGAAGATTTTATCAGCGGTCATTTTGATACCAGTTTTGTTGAACAACACCCCGAGTTAATCAATTATTCAGTTAAATGTTCACAACAGCATCTGGCATTGGCCTTTGCTGCAGCCATTGCGGCACATCAGGGGATGTAGAGTCCGGGTGTTAAGTGTTAGAAAAGAAAAAAGAAAAAAGATAAAAGATAAAAGAGAAGAGATTATGGCTAAGACACGAGTGACGGAGACAGTTTTAAGGGATGGACATCAGTCTTTAATTGCTACCCGTATGCGTACTGACGATATGCTGCCGATTTGTAGTGAACTCGATAAGATTGGGTTCTGGTCACTGGAGGTCTGGGGCGGTGCTACTTTTGACAGTTGTATTCGATTTCTCAAAGAAGATCCCTGGGAGCGCCTGAAACAGCTGAAAAAAGCACTTCCCAATACTCGTTTACAAATGTTACTCAGAGGACAAAACCTGCTTGGCTATCGTCATTATTCAGATGATGTAGTAAAAGAATTTGTCAAATTAGCCGCTCTTAATGGTATTGATGTATTTCGTATTTTTGACGCTATGAATGATATACGTAATCTCAAATCATCTATCAAGGCGGTGAAAAAACAGGATAAACATGCACAAGGAGCTATTTCTTATACAACCAGTCCTGTACATAACAATACGCTTTTTGTCAAAATGGCAAAACAGATGCAGCAAATGGGTTGTGATTCTATTGTCATTAAAGATATGGCCGGACTCTTAACTCCCTATAATACCTCTGAACTGGTTAAAGCATTGGTTGACGCTTTAGATGTTCCAGTTCATCTTCATTCTCATGCAACTGCCGGGCTGGCTTCAATGTGTCAGTTAAAAGCACTGGAAGCCGGCTGCAGCGGTATTGATACGGCCATTTCATCCTTTGCTGAAGGCACCAGCCATCCAACAACTGAAAGTATGGTCGCTGCCCTGCTTAATACCCCGCTGGATACAAAACTTAATTTGCCCGCACTGCAGAATATTGGCGCCTATTTTTATCAGGTGAGAAAAAAGTATCATCAGTTTGAAAGTGAATTCACCGGACTTGATACCCGGGTTCAGGTTAATCAGGTGCCCGGCGGTATGATTTCCAATTTATCCAATCAGTTGAAAGAACAAGGTGAGCTGACTCGAATGAATGACGTACTGGAAGAAATCCCGAAAGTTCGTGCCGATCTGGGCTTTCCTCCGCTGGTAACACCAACCTCACAAATAGTGGGCACACAGGCTGTATTAAATGTTTTAACTGGTGAGAGGTATAAAACCATCACCAATGAAGTTAAATTATATCTGCAGGGTAAATATGGGAAAGCACCAGGAAATATTAATAAAAAAATTCAACAATTAGCTATTGGTAATGCCGATATTATTGAGTGCCGCCCTGCCGATCTGTTAAAACCGGAACTTTCCCGGCTTAAATCTGAAATCGGCTCAATTGCCACATCTAAAGAAGATGTCATTACTTATGCCATGTTCCCTGATATTGGCAAGGATTTTCTTGAACAACGTGCATCAGGCACACTGACACCGGAATATCTGGAACCTATGGGCGAAAAAGATTCTGTTAGCGGCAATGCCCCCTCAGAATTTTTAATTACTCTGCATGGCGAAGAGTATCATATCAAAGTAACAGGAACCGGCCACCCAAATCAGGATCGACGTCCTTTTTATATGAGTCTGGATGGTGTGCCTGAGGAATTACAGGTAGAAATTTTGTCAGAAGTTGATTTAGAGGGCAACGCAACAGCAAACAAAAGCAGTAAAAATCCTAAAGCATCCGAACCCGGTCATGTGACGACTTCCATGCCTGGTGTCATTGTTGATGTACTGGTCAAAGTGGGTGATGAAGTGGAAGCCGGTACTCCGGTTATTATTACGGAGGCCATGAAAATGGAAACTGAAATTCAGGCACCAATTTCCGGTAAGGTTATTGAAGTCTATATCAGCAAGGGAGACGCTGTTAATCCCGATGAAATTTTAATCGCAATAGAATAGTACACAGACGCGTACTTGATTTATCGAACAGTTGTATTACTAAACTGGAACAGAAATCAGAACGACAAATACACAGGTAAGTACAAATAAAGTCATCATTTTATCTTCCTTTTTATGTCTTTTATAAAGAATTACCTTTAAAGTTAATTTAAATATAATATAGAACTTAATATAAATCAACAATTTCCATGAACTATTTCATGTTAATTTTATAAACATATGATAACTTAATACGAATTGATATCTATTATCCCCCTGATGTAGAACGCTGCTGTAACATAAGTTCTTTTAATTCATCAATTTTTTTATCTAAATCCTCAATAGACATAGGATTCTTACTGTCTTCTTCTATCTTTCTTTCTTTTTCATGTTCTTCATTAAGCACATTCACGACAACACCAATAACCATATTTAAAAAAGCAAATGCCGTAAAAAAGATAAAAGTAAGATAATATATCCAGCTCAGAGGATAAACTTCCATGGTTTCATACATAACATCAGTCCAGTCTTCAAAGGTCATGACCCGGAATAATGTCAGCATTGAGATGGTAATATCAGCCCATAACTGAGGGTTAATAGCCGCAAAAAAGGTACTGCCGATAGCTGCATAAATATAGAAGATAATAAACATCAATGCCACAATATAACCGAGTTGTGGTAAGGCTATAAGCAGGGAGTTAAGCAGCATCTTTAACTCGGGAATGATAGAAACCATTCTCAACACACGGAAGATTCTTATCAAACGGCCGATAATTGCCAATTCACTGTCTTCAACCGGGATCAGACTCACAACGACAATCAATGTGTCAAAAATGTTCCAGCCGTGTTTAAAAAACTGTCGCTTATTCTCTTCACCTATGAAACGGATAATAATCTCGGTGAGAAAAATAAAGGTGATAAGCCAGTCAAGAATATGCACCAGCCATAAGGTTCCGGGTGAAATATCATAGGTTTTTGCCCCTATGACCAAAGCGGAGAAAATAATAATAAAAATAACAAAAGTTTCAAAGATCTTATTGCTGCGAAATTTATTAAGCTTTTGTTGTAAATTGGGAGTTTGCATAGAATTAGAATAAAAGTATAAAAAGAGTTAAAAGTTTAGAGTCTGGCACCTATCATAAGTTCCTTCATTTCCTTAACCGCTGCAGGTAAACCAATAAAAAGGGCCTGAGCAATAATAGCATGACCAATATTGAGCTCTTCAAGATCAGTTAGAGCAGCTATGGCCTGAACATTGTGGTAGTGCAGACCATGGCCGGCATTAACCTGAAGCCCTAAAGACTTTGCATATAAAATCCCTTCCCTGATGCGCTCAAATTCCTGTTCTTGTTGTATACCTTGATAATCCGCATAATGCCCGGTATGAATCTCAATCACAGGTGCTTTAACTTGTGCTGCGGCATCAATTTGAGCCTTGTCGGCATCAATAAACAGTGACACACGAATATTTGCTTCGGCAAGCTGTTGACAGGCATCAGTTATCTTATCAATTTGGGCAGCCACATCGAGTCCGCCTTCTGTGGTTAATTCTTCTCGTTTTTCCGGCACCAGGCAGCAATCTTCAGGCTGAACTTTTGCTGCAATTGACAACATGGCATCCGTGACGGCCATTTCCAGGTTCATTTTAGTCTGCAGGACATCTTTGATAATGTAGACATCTCTTTCCTGGATATGGCGACGATCTTCTCTTAAATGCAGAGTAATACTGTCAGCCCCAGCCTGTTCAACATCCATTGCAGCCTTGACCGGATCAGGATATCGGGTTCCTCTGGCCTGTCTTAAAGTTGCAATGTGATCGATATTGACGCCCAATTGAATTGGCTTGTTGTTACTCAAAATATTATCCTCATTATGGCAAGAGCCTGTTCAGCAATAAAGCTGCTTAAAAAGTTCCCGACTTTTAAGCGGTTTATCACCCAGATGTTCAGCAAGAGCCCATTTTAATAGTTGTTTGCTTTCTTGCAAGGTTTTATGATCACTTAATTGACCATTTGACAGCTTAATTAATGTTGTGCCGCTGACTGGTAAATGTATTGTATTAGGTATTTGAACTGAACTGGGACCAGATTCAATAAGGTAGTAGTAATTTTTTTCAGCTTCAACCGGTAAACCCGACTGAATTTCATTCGTCAAATTCAAGCCATAGCCCAGAAATTCCAGTAATTTTAATTCAAATAATCTCAAGGGAACTTCATAAGGGACTGTCCCCTGCTTTGAACAATGGCTAAGCAAGTTCAATACATGATCGTAAAGCTGAAAAATCTCCTGACAATCTGTATGTGAGGGTAATAAACGCAGTAATAATTCATTAATATAGTATGCGCAATATAATGATTTGCCGCTTAATTTCCAGTTTACTGAGGTAGAATCAACATTCTTAAGGGTTAGAAGTTCCTGTTTACCCGTTAAAGAGACCGATATCTTTTGAAATGGCTGAAGCAGAGCCTGGCGATTATGCCCAGATTTTTTTCCCGTACTGCCCTTAACGCCCTTAGCAACAGCACTTATTTTACCAAAGTCGCTGATAAAAAAATTAACGATCAGACTGGAGTTTCGATAATCAAATTGATGCAGGACAACTGCTTCTTTATTATCCAGATTAATTCTAGAAGCCATCTGCTTTTGAGGAGTCAAGATAGCCCAGGCTTTTTAGTGCCTTATCATCATCTGACCAGCCATCTTTAACCTTCACCCAGAGTTTCAAAAAAACTTTTTTGTTATACAGGCCTTGCATGGATAGTCTGGCCTGCTTGCCTATTTCTTTGAGCTGTTGACCTTTATTGCCAATAATAATGATTTTTTGGTTGGCGCGTTCTACCCAGATAATTGCTGAGATTTTGATAATTGCAGCTTCTTCCTCAAAGGCTTCAACTTCTACAGCCACCGCATAGGGCAGTTCCTGACCCAATAAGCGCATAATTTTTTCCCGAATCAGCTCTGAGGCAAGAAATCGTTCACTTTTGTCGGTAATTTGTTCTTCGGGGAAATAGGCTGGTGACAGGTGCAGACTGCTTTCAATATGTTGTTCCAATTCTGAAATATTACTGCCCTTACTGGCAGAAATCGGCACAATATGAGCGAAATCCAGGCGTTTGCTCAATTCCGCCATAAAGGGTAATAAACGTTCTTTATCCTTTATTTTATCAACTTTATTGATTGCCAGAATAATCGGTTGCTGACATTTGTTCAGCAGCTCAATAACATAATCATCTTCATCTGTCAGCCTAATGCCGTCCACCACAAAGACAATCACGTCAACATCATCTAATGTCATAATGGCTTCTTTGTTCATATACCGATGCATTGCGCCTTTATATTTCTGGTGCAGCCCCGGAGTATCAATATAAACAGCCTGTGCAGTGGGGGTCGTTTTAATACCTAATAAACGATGACGGGTCGTTTGCGGTTTCTTTGAGGTAATACTTAGATGAAAGCCAAGAATATAATTCAGTAAGGTGGATTTTCCAACATTAGGTCGTCCAATGATTGCCACATAGCCGCTTCGGTAATTATCAGGAAAGTTTGTTATTGTCATTATTGGATTTTTTCTAGCATGAGTTGAGCACTTTTTTGCTCTGCAGAGCGCCTGCTGCTGCCTTCTGCAGTAATGGTAAGCTTTAATTCCTCAATATGACAGTCAACCTGAAAAATTTGCGCATGTTCTTTACCGTTGACTGATATTACTTTGTATTGCGGTAAATCAAATTTACGCGCCTGGAGAGCTTCCTGTAAACGTGTTTTGGGATCTTTTAAGTCCAGGGTTTTAATATTATCCAGCCGGTCTTTATACCAGGATAAGATGCAGACCCGAGCCTGTTCAATATTGGAATCCAGTGTGATAGCACCAATAATGGCTTCCATTGCATCAGCAAGAATAGACGCTCGACGAAAGCCGCCACTTTTTAGTTCACCGCCGCCCAGTTTCAAAAATTGCCCCACATTAAAGTGGCGGGCGATGCTGGCCAGAGTGTCACCTTTCACCAGGAGTGAACGATAACGACTCAGATTACCTTCACTTTCATCACCAAAGCGTTGGTAAAGTTCTTCTGCGATAACATAACCAATCACCGAATCGCCCAGAAACTCCAGGCGTTCGTTATTGTTTTTTCCTATACTGCGGTGGCTCAGGGCTGTTTTAAGCAGGTTCAGGTCATTAAAGTTATAACCCAGATTTTTGCTTAAGCTTGAGGGATCACTCAACAATTTCTACAGACTTCTCATGTTCAAACACAATATAAATATTTGCAGCAAAATGAACTCTGTCTTCATAATCAAAATAAATAGTTATCTTATTGCCCCCTTCTCGGACAACCTGCATGTCTTCCTTAGTAGGACTGTTCAATTGATTCACTATTAATTTCCTTTGAACCAGCCCCCAAATATTATGATTAGGTTGTTTGGTAATGCCGGCAACATCTTTCATATTTAACAAAACTTTATCCACAGCGAAAGTATTTGTCACTGGAGGAATTAATATCATGGTCAGATAGGCAAAAAACAGGAAAATAGCAATGACAACAATCCATCCAACCAGTGTAAAGCCTCTTTGTTTTTTATAATTCAAGCTCTGTTTCAGCATTTTCTTTCCTTTGTAATCTAAGAGTTTGTAATCTCAGTATTTTTAATGATAGTTATTAGTAAGAATTTGTTCTGTTAACTGAGTATAATCCATATTATTAATTATTCAATTGTATTGCCAATACGTTCCCAGAACAATCCATGACCCACATCCCAATTAAACCAAATCATGAAGGCTTTGCCAACCAGGTTAGCCTCAGGAACCAGTCCCCAAAAGCGGCTATCGTGACTTTCATCACGGTTATCACCCATAACAAAGTACTGTCCTTCAGGAACAACTAAATCAATATACCCCTGATTATAAAAACTGGAAAAATACATATGACTCATATCTGGTTTTCCAGGCACCAGTAATATATCGTGTTTTGCACCTAATAAATCTTCATTTTTTTGGCTGGCCTGAACCCGTGTCATTTTTTCCCCGGAACCTTCACCCTGGTAAGGACCAATTAGTTTCTGAGGCATAGGTTTGCCGTTGATATAAAGCATTTTGTTTCGATAAACCACATGATCACCTGGAATACCAATAACCCGTTTAATAAAATTAATTGATGGTTTAACAGGATATCTGAATACAGCTACATCTCCATTTACAGGTTTTCCGGTATCAAATATTTCCGTATTAAGAACCGGCAGTCGCACCCCATAACTGAATTTATTAACCAGGATAAAATCACCGACCCAAAGATTCGGCATCATGGACTGGGAAGGTATGCGAAATGGCTCAAAAATGAATGACCGAAGAACAAGAACAATAAAAAAGATAGGGAATAAAGATTTAGCATAATCAATTAAAATCGGGTCAGCTAACAGCGCATCTCTTTCCTGATCATTAATATCTTTACCCTTTGACTCGATTGCTGCCTGTTGTTTTGCGTGGCGATCTTTTTCCCAAAGTAATTTATCCAATGCCCAGATAATGCCTGAAACAAATGTCAAAATTACCAATACTAATGCTATATCAAAATCCATTCTTTTCTCTATTCTTTATTATTTGTTTACTGATGAAAGCTATTATTTTGCCGATTGGGTTTAGATCTATTAATCTTTACCAATATGCAGAACAGCCAGAAAGGCTTCCTGTGGAATTTCAACCCGCCCCACTTGCTTCATCCGCTTTTTACCTGCTTTTTGTTTTTCCAGCAGTTTTCTTTTACGACTGACATCACCACCGTAACATTTGGCTGTTACATTTTTTCGTAAAGCTTTGACGTTGGTGCGTGCAATCACTTTTGAACCAATAGCAGCCTGAATGGCCACATCAAACATTTGTCTCTGAATTAATTCTTTCATTTTTTCAGTCAGATCACGTCCACGGCTCAGGGCAAAATCTTCATGAATAATAAGCGACAGCGCATCAACAGCTTCCCCATTGATCAAAATGTCCATTTTCACCAACTTAGATGCTTCAAAACGGTCAAAATGGTACTCCAAAGAGGCAAAGCCACGGCTGACAGATTTTAAGCGGTCAAAAAAATCCAGCACGACTTCATTCATAGGCATTTCAAAGGTCATATTGACCTGATTACCCACATATTGCATTTTTTTCTGAACACCGCGTTTTTCTATACACAAACCAATGACATTGCCCACATATTCATGAGGCAATAGTAAATTGGCTATAATAATTGGTTCACGAATTTCGGCAATATTTGACTGATCCGGCAGTTTGGCAGGATTATCAACTTCAATGACTTCATCTTTGGTCGTCAATACCTGATAGATTACAGTCGGTGCTGTAGTAATCAAATCCAGATCATATTCCCGTTCAAGACGCTCCTGGATGATTTCCATGTGCAGCATTCCCAGAAACCCGCAACGAAATCCAAAGCCTAAAGCCTGTGAGATCTCCGGCTCAAAAAAGAGTGCCGCATCATTAAGCTTTAACTTGGACAGGGCGTCACGCAAACCTTCATAATCATCAGAAGTTACCGGGAAAAGCCCGGCAAAAACACGGGGCTGAATTTCTTTGAAACCTTCCAGAGGGTGGTCACATGGCTTATGGGCAGTGGTCAATGTATCACCAACCGGAGCGCCATAAATATCTTTAATACCAGCAATAACAAAACCCACTTCACCCGCTGCAAGAGAATCTTTATTTTCTCGTTTTGGAGTAAAGATGCCGACTCCATCAACCGTATGAGCGCGCCCCGTTGACATCACCAGCATTTTATCCCTACGTTTGAGTGTGCCCTGCATAACCCGCACAAGAGAAACAACGCCTAAATAGGAATCAAACCAGGAATCAATAATCAATGCCTGAAGCGGTGCATCCCGATCGCCTTGAGGTGCGGGAACATGTTTGACTAGATATTCCAGCAATTCATCAACACCCACACCCGTTTTTGCACTGCATTGAGGGGCTTCAAGAGCATCAAGGCCAATGACTTCTTCAATTTCTGTAATAACTCGTTCAGGATCAGCTGCGGGTAAATCAATTTTATTCAGCACAGGAAGTACTTCGAGTCCCTGCTCAATTGCAGTATAACAATTGGCCACACTCTGTGCTTCAACACCCTGAGAAGCATCTACCACGAGTAAGGCTCCCTCACAGGCAGCCAATGAGCGAGAGACCTCATAAGAAAAGTCAACATGACCGGGGGTGTCAATAAAGTTTAACTGATAGGTATGACCATCCTTTGCATGGTAATCCAGAGAAACACTCTGCGCCTTAATGGTAATCCCACGTTCACGCTCAATGTCCATAGAATCAAGAACCTGATCCTGCATCTCACGATCACTTAAACCGCCGCAAATCTGAATAATCCGATCAGATAAAGTTGATTTGCCATGGTCGATATGGGCAATAATCGAAAAGTTACGTATAAATTCTAATCCAGCCACTTAAGCCTCTGTTTTTAATGAAATCATATGCTTACCTTTGTTTATATACCCCATGTAGTTACACTACACCCTACCCTATTTACTGTAATTTGCCGTCACAAATGAGAGAGTGAAAATGGAAGATAGAAAGTACCTAAAAAAACAAGGCAATGTATTCTACTGCATAAAGACAGTAGCTCCAAGCTTGAGAGGGATTATAGGTAAAGATAAGTTAGTAAAATCCTTGAGAACGAAAGAGTGAGCAGTTGCAAATCAGAGAAAAATATTCATTCTTGCTGAGTTTTTAAGGATTTTAGCTGATTACAAATTATTAGGGTTTACCCTTGACAAATAATTACTTACCCTGTATATTAAAAATCACATATTCATCATACTCTCCTTACTATTGTATGATTTTTTGAGCCACTAATCCTTTTCCCCCTTTATTAGTGGCTCACTTCTTTCTCTACTGCTATCCAGCTGTAAAAATAAAAAGCCCAAGTAATTAACTCAGGCTTTCAATAGTAGATTTCCCTTCCCTGTTCTTTAGTCCAGTTAAGAAAGTTTTTTATTCTGTGGGATAGTTAAAGTGCAGCAGAGCTTCAAAAGCAATTTTATCAAAAAAATAGTGACAGATTTCATTATCATTGATATCAGTAAGAACCGGGATTAACAAACCATATTGTTCCTGCAATTGGGGAGATTTATCAATATTGAACATTTCTATTTCAATTTGATGCTCTGTTTGATAAGCATGAATAAGCTGATACATATCCTCACATAAATGACAGCCGTTTCGGTAAAAAAATTTACACTTCATTATGGATGTGGAAGTTTTTTAATAATGACGGGTTCATAGCGATTTTGTCTATTTTCATTCTTTACATATTGGTGTGTATAGCGATGAGAAAATAACAGTCCAAAAATAAGTCCTGAAAAAGAAGCCGCAACAGTAAGTAAATCAACCCATTCAGGCCACCAGAGCTTACTGAAAAAAACCATCAGACCAGCGCAAAAAATCATCATCAGTAAAGGCAAAAAATAGACCAGAAACGATCCACTTAACAAGGCAGATTCTTCTAAGCCAATTATTACACGATCACCAATTTTAATATTCTGAGAGCTAACATTATGAGGATAGAGACAACGAACATGTGAGCTTTTATTACCGAAAACTTTAGATAATACCTGAGTTCCGCACCCTTCTTTAACTGAACATTGGCCACAACTGGATTTACGCTGAGTTTGAACCCAGACAAAATCTTTGTCACAATCAGTGACTATTGCTTGTTCTTCTATCATAGGGTTCAGGGTTCGTGAACAGAACCAAGTATCTTCAAAGCACTATCAACAGGAATAGCACCCAGGACTGTGACCTGATGTTGACCTATTGTTTGACCAGCAACACTCATAGGGCCTAATTTAACGATACCATTAATTTTTTTATTTGTTTTATTAAGCTCTTCAATAAAAACCGAAACAGATGCCAGTCCATCACTCAATTGAAACTGCCGAGCTGTAAGTCCGCCATCTTTAAGTAATTCTTTGCGAAAGGAAACTGCCTGGTAACCATCCGGTAGTTCTGCTTCATTAAAATACTTTTTAAAAGCTTTATTAACCCCTGTGAACTGTTGCTGACATGTCTTGGGCTTAGTGGCTGACTTTGCGTACTTCTCATTTAGAGAGGAGTTTTGATGGACAATATTTATATCTGTGAACAAATAATGTTCAACAACTTTACCCGTCTGATTAATCAGTTTATATTTTAATAAAGATGCGCTTTTAGGCTCAAACCAGAGCTGGTAACTATATCGAAAAGAATCTTTAGCCTGAATATCCAGATAGACTGCCTGATTTCCGGCAACAACTTCATTACCAGACTCTTCTTTCTTCTTAAACAGAGAGAAGTCATAATATTTTTTTAAATTCTGGTAATAATTATTAACCCGAAAAGGGAAACTGGAAGACATTGCATGAAATTGATAATGCCAGCCATTATCAAGCAGGCAATGCTGATTTTTCAAGATTCTGATGTTGTCTTTCTGAGAACCGTCTAATGGCACAAACTTTTCAATTATCTGCCCATTTTCATTTCTCTCTCTCTGTACCTTTATGGTTTGCACCTGATCTTCAAACAAATACACAAAAGTACCATCAAACAATTGCTCTGAACCATTTGCAACAAAGTTTGTTAGCAGCTTCTCAATAGAAACATCAGTAACATCCTCAGCCGAAGGCTGTCCCCAACTTGAAGAAATCGAAACCACAAGAATCAAGGTAACTAAAAAATAAGGAGAACGTAAGCCTGCCAATTTTTTAATTCGGGCACACCTTCTACTGATCATACTTACTCACCAATTCGATAGGCTGCGGCACGAACTTTAGGCTGTAAACTATAAGTCGTTCTATGGGCTTCATGTTCACTGATATATTCCCGAACCTGTCTGGAAAGTTCCGGATCAGCTTCAACCCAGCGATATTGGTCTTTCATATTAGTGCTTGACGTACCTGCTCCTGCGGCAGCCAGATTAGAAGGCAAAGCTGAAGGTGCCATAATCAATGAGGGTGCAGATTGAGAAGAATCCGCCAATACTGAATTGTTAAAATTACTAGTACTTTCGTCAGCAGAACCATTAACCGAGTCAAAATGCTGGAAGGTAAATAAAGTGACAAACATTACAGATGCGGCAACTGAAACACCACTAATGACTTTATTATCAAACATCCGTCTGAACCAACTGCTCTGAGTCACATCTTCTGTGCTGAGAGCTTGAAGATTGACTGCCCCATCAACATAGTGAGCGGGCAGCTCATCAAGAGACGCTGAAATCTTTTTATGGATGCTATTATTAAATAAAAAATCAGTACTCTGACCATTAGCTGAATCATTTAAAATATCATTAACCAGTTGCGTTCGAATAAATCGTTCCTTGTACTCCGACTCATTGAGCAAAGCATCAACAATTTGAATGGTTTCAATATCAGACTGCTCTGCATCTATAAATGCAGATAACATCTCATTTTTTTGTTGTTCTTTTTCAGACATACTCATGACTATTAACTCTAAAATTTTAAACGATTCTTAAACAAGGTAACTTTAACAGCGACCTGACACCGATTTAACACTAATCCATCAGTGTTTTAATCTCTTTATCAATGGCTTCCCTGGCTCTGAAAATTCTGGAGCGAACGGTTCCAACCGGACATTCCATCACATCAGCAATTTCATCATAACTCATTGCTTCAAACTCACGTAAAGTAATAGCAACTTTTAATTCTTCCGGTAAATTTGAAATAACCCGATCAATAGTTTCTTTGATTTCCTGCTTAATCATATTGGCTTCGGGAGTCGTATTATCATGCAAGGCACTGCCGCCATCATAATATTCAGCTTCCGTGGCATCCACATCAGAACGAGGCGGTCTGCGGCTTTGTGCCGTCAGATAATTTTTTGCCGTATTAATAGCAATACGATAAATCCAGGTATAAAACGCACTATCACCTCTAAATCGTGGTAATGCTTTATAAGCCTTAATAAACGATTCTTGAACCACATCCAAAACATCATCTCTGTCACGGACATAAGGCGTTATCAACTTGGCCAGTTTGTGTTGATACTTTATAACCAAAAGATCAAATGCACTTTTATCACCACGCTGAACCCTTTTTACTATCTCCAGATCGATTTTATTTTGCGATTCATTATCGCTCATTGGTTCCTCATTATTTCACTTAAAAGTCATCGCATTAATATACCATTTTTTTCGTGCAGACAGCTACTTTGATAGTAAAACAGGGTAGTAATAAATTAACAAAATGAATATATACGATTCCTTGAAATTTAAGACCTGAATTATAAAAAAAAGTTCATCATTATTTGTTACGATTTCTTAATATTAATCAAAAAAAATGCATATTTTATAAAATATTTACTATTAGCTTACTTTTATGATTACTTTTTGTGCATAATGAATAATTATATCTCAGATCAGATAACTAAAATTTCTTCTTTTATCTATGAATACAGAATGTTTTGATGTCATTATTATTGGAACAGGAGCTGCTGGATTAACAGTGGCGCTGGAATTGGCTGAATCAGCCGATCAATCATCAGCAGCTCCTAAAATAGCACTCATTTCAAAAGGTTCCATCACTGAAGGCTCCACCTTTTATGCTCAGGGAGGGATTGCCGCTGTTCTTGATGAAATCAATGACAGTATCGATTCCCATATAAAAGACACACTGAGCGCTGGAGCCGGCCTGTGCCATGAAGACAGTGTTCGTTTTACCATTGAGCATGGCAGAGAAGCAGTTCAAAGAATTATTGATCGGGGTGTAAAATTCTCAAAAGAAGTAGATAATAAAAACTATCACCTGACCCGAGAAGGCGGCCACAGTCAACGCAGAGTAATACACGCAGCCGATGCAACAGGGAAAGCAATTTCTGCCGGCCTGACTGATCAAATCAATCAACACTCCAATATAACAGTATTTGAACATCATCTGGCCGTTGACCTGATTTTATCACCAAAAAAACCACAGCAATGTGTTGGTCTTTATTTACTGGACACACAGAGCAATCAAGTCATCGAAATACCGGCAAAATTTACTATTCTGGCAACTGGCGGAGCAAGCAAAGTTTATTTATACACCAGTAATCCTGATAGTTCCACCGGAGATGGTATTGCTATGGCCTGGCGGGCAGGCTGCCGGGTAGCCAACATGGAATTTAATCAATTTCATCCTACCTGCCTGTATCACCCAAAGGCTAAATCATTTTTAATTACAGAAGCTTTACGTGGTGAAGGAGCAAAATTAAAGCTGCCAGACGGCACTCCTTTTATGTATAAATTTGATTCCCGTGAAGAATTAGCTCCCAGAGACATCGTGGCTCAGGCAATTGATTACGAGATGAAACGAACAGGTTCAGATTTTGTCTATCTTGATATAACCCATAAATCCCCGGAATTTATCAAAGATCACTTCCCCACTATCTATAAACGCTGCCTTAAATTTGATATTGATATCACCAAAGAACCTATCCCGGTGGTTCCTGCAGCACACTACACCTGTGGCGGAATTATGACCGATCTGGATGGACAAACAGACATAGCCAATTTATTCGCTATCGGCGAAACAGCCTTTACTGGCCTTCACGGTGCTAATCGCATGGCCAGCAATTCACTATTGGAATGTCTGGTTTTCGGAAAATCAGCAGCAGATAAAATTAAAATAGAACTGCAGCAATATGATTGTGAGCCAATGCTGCCGCCCTGGGATGACAGTCGCGTTACCGGCTCAGAAGAAGGTGTTGTAGTCACACACAACTGGGATGAATTACGGCGTTTTATGTGGAACTACGTGGGTATTGTGCGTAAAAACAAACGACTAAATCTGGCCAGACAGCGTATTAATATACTTAAACGAGAAATTGATGATTACTATCGACAATATCTCATCAATGGTGATTTAATTGAATTAAGAAATCTGGTGACCGTTGCAGAATTAATTATCAATAGTGCCCTAAAGCGAAAAGAAAGCCGTGGCTTGCATTATACTCTGGATTACCCTTTTAAGGATGATAAGAAATTTCTCAGGGATACAATATTGGTTCCTAAAAATAATTAAGGGTGGCGTTCGGAAATGGTGATTTTAATACGTGCCGGAGGTCAAGTAGAGGCGTATGACATAAAAGGGATTTGGAGTATGGGGTTATGGTTCCTCCAAAACCATACTTTCTTTTTTATTAAAACTCTTAAACCTCAGATAACGTTTCAATTGTCGAAAGCTGTGCTTTCCCACACTATCAGCCGTTATCATCAAAGAATACTTCCCGTCACTTCTGCCACGCAAATTCAATACTACAAGAAATTCCGTTAACACCGTTTCCGGCATAACATCAGCTTTAATGATCCGTGAATTTTTTAGTTGGATAAAACACCAGCCCAGTTCCGTAAAAACAAGTTTTTCTATTGAATCAGTATGGTTTAACAGTAGATGTTTTCTAAATAGGTACTGGCAATACCAAAGTAGTCCTGTTGTGATGATCAGTAATTGCCATAATACGATTGGTAATAAAAACAATGAAATCAGAATTATCGAAAAAAACAGCAGGTAAATTCTTATAAGAAAGGGTGAAGGTTTTAATTCAAGCGTTAACCCGCTGGCGGGTAGCTTCTCTGATAGTGTGGACAATATCCCTGAGTCCATAGTCATCTGGTTTGTCTGTTCCCATTAAATAGTCAAATAATACCGGATCTATCGTAGTTAATAAATCCTCAAAAACAAATTTTTTCTCCAGAGACAAATATTCATAATCATATTCAAGAAAATCGTTAAGAAATAATTCCAATTCCAGCATACCTCGTCGACATTGCCATTGTAACCGTCTCTTGCTTTGTAACTTTTGGTTTGCAGAGTCATACGAAGCCATTACAACATTCTCTTTAGCATCAATTTTTTAATATTGCCGATAGCCTTGGTTGGATTCAATTTTTTCGGACACACATCAACACAATTCATAATACTATGGCATCGGAATAATTTATAAGGACCTTCCATATCATCAAGACGTTCTTCCGTAGCTTGATCGCGACTATCCGCCAAAAAGCGCCAGGATTGCAGTAATGCTGCCGGTCCTCTGAACTTATCCGGATTCCACCAGAATGAGGGACAGGACGTGGAACAACAGGCACAAAGTATACATTCATACAATCCGTCCAGTTTATCCCTTTGCTCTGGTGATTGTTTATATTCAATTTCGGGTTCAGGATCTTTGACAATCAACCAGGGTTTAACTGCGCGATATTGTGCATAGAACTGGGTCATATCAATCACCAGGTCACGAACTACCGGCATACCGGGTAATGGGCGGATAACAATGGGTTCTTTTAAACCTTCAACTGGAATGACACAGGCAAGTCCATTAGTGCCATTAATATTCATACCATCTGAACCACAGACACCCTCACCGCATGAATGACGAAATGACAGACTTTCATCCTGTTCATTTTTTATCCGGATTAAAGCATCCCTTAACATAGTGCCTGGTTCCATATCAGCCAGTTCATATTCCTGCATATAAGGATTAGAATCTGTTTCGGGATTAAATCGATAAACGTTAAATTGCATTAAATCTGTCCCATTCTCAAGAGGGCTAGTAAACACGTTCTTTAGGAGGAAATGTTTCAACGGTCATTGCTTTTGTTCGCACTGGTTTATAAACCAGCCTATTATCATTCATATAATAAAGACTGTGTTTCATCCATTTTTCATCATCTCTCTTGCTAAAATCCACCCGTGAATGAGCACCCCGGCTTTCTTTTCTTGCCTGTGCGCTAATCACTGTGGCCAGTCCGATTTCAATAAGATTTTCCAACTCCATCGCTTCAATTCGAGCCGTGTTAAAAACAGAAGAATGATCGGATATATAAGTTTTCTTTAGCTTGTTTTTGATTTCCTGGACAGCACTAATACCTTCAAGCAGCACATTATCAGTTCGAAACACACCACATTTTTCTTCCATAACCTGCTGTAATTCTGCTTTTAATTGTGGGACTGAAAAAGAATTATTTGATTTATCTGCTTCACGTTCCCAGTGCTCTAATCTTTTTAAAGCACAATTAACACTATCTTCAGGTAGTACATGATGATGATGTTGAGTCTTAAGAAACTCAATAATATGATTACCCGCAGCACGTCCAAATACGACAATATCTAATAGAGAGTTGCCCCCGAGACGATTGGCTCCATGAACAGATGCACAGGCACATTCTCCCGCAGCATATAGACCGGGAATTGCTTCTTCACCACCTGTACCAATCGGAACTACAACCTGTCCATAACGATTAGTAGGAATTCCACCCATGGTATAGTGCGCTGTGGGGAAGACCGGTATGGATTCTTCAATAGGATCAATACCTAAAAATGTCATACTGGTATCACGAATACCCGGCAAACGCTTCTTAATTACTTCACTGCCCAGATGATCCAGCTTCAGCAGGACATAATCTTTGTTTGAACCACAGCCCCGCCCTTCACGAATTTCAATCGCAATAGCACGACTCACCACATCACGGGAAGCCAGATCTTTCGCGTGAGGAGCATAACGTTCCATAAAACGCTCGCCATCACAATTAACCAGATAGCCTCCTTCACCACGAACGCCTTCTGTAATTAACATTCCTTTACCCGCTATACCAGTTGGATGGAACTGAAAGAACTCCATATCCTGTAGAGGAATACCAGCTCTGAGTGCCATGGCCATACCATCACCGGTATTAATGCTGGCGTTGGTATTGGTACGAAATAATTGTCCTGCTCCCCCGGTTGCAATTAAGGTGGTCTTGGCTTCAATAATAATTTTTTCACCGCTTTCTATATCATATGCTAACGCACCCAATACATCACCTTCTGGATTTTTTAATAAATCAACGGCAAAAAATTCATCAAAAAAATGGGTTTTCGCCCGGATATTCTGCTGATACAGAGAATGCAGCATGGCATGACCGGTTCTGTCAGCAGCAGCACAGGTTCTGGCCGCCTGATCACCACCAAAATTCTGACTTTGTCCACCGAAAGGCCGTTGATATATGCGCCCATTTTCAAGACGGGAAAAAGGGACACCAAAATGTTCAAGTTCAACCACGGTATCTGGAGCTGCCCGGCACATATATTCTATGGCATCCTGATCCCCCAGATAATCACTGCCTTTCACTGTGTCATACATATGCCAATGCCAATTGTCCGGAGTAACATTACCCAATGCGGCATTCATTCCCCCCTGAGCTGCAACGGTATGCGAGCGGGTCGGGAAAACTTTTGAAACAACTGCAACCTTGAGCTCAGCCTGAGATAATTGTAAGGCGGCTCTTAAACCTGCTCCACCGGCACCAACAACCAGAGTATCAAATTTTCTTTTTACTATTGTCATCTGCTAAGCCCATGTAAAACTTAATAAGTAGTTCAAATCTTTAATGAAAGAGAAAATAAAATCCGCAACATACCAAGACAACTGATGATCAGAAAAAAACTGATACAGGCAAGAGTCGTTAGACGAAGAGTATCATTGGGTATGTAATCCAGCACAATATCCCGCATTCCAACCCAGGCATGCACAACCAGATGTATAAAAAACAAACCCGTGGCTGTATTCATCACCGGATGAGAAAACCACTCAACCCATAACTGATATGTCATGTGATTTGTAGTCAGTATAACCACAAGAAAATAAAGGATATAAAGAGCCATGAAAACGGCAGTTAAACGCTGAAACAACCAGGCCTGTAACCCTTTTGCCTGATAACTCATAATATAATTCTCATAAGAGCAGCAGAAAAGAAATAACGAAAATTAAAAATCCTGACACCATAACCATAATGGCTGATTTCTGTGCCATGTGTTTTTCAATGCCAATATCCAGATCCAGAAAAAAATAGCGAATACCCGCAATAAAATGATGCGCCAGTGCCCAGATTAAAACCAATCCCGTTAATTTGACCCAGGGCCCCTGTAACTCAGCTTTGGCCAATGCAAAGCCCGTTTCGTTGGTCAGGGAAAGTTGTAATAGATATAAAAAATAAGGCAGGAGCAGAAAAAGAAGAATGCCGGCCGCTCTGTGACCAACAGACATAATGGCTGCCATCGGAAATTTTATTGAAAGTAAATCAAGATTTTTAGGTCTGGCTTTATCCATGGATTTCACTTTGCTTTTAATAAGAAGCTTAAAATAGAAAATGGAACTTGATTCTGACGTTAATCATCATTATATCTATAGAGAATAGTCTTTAATAAAAGTAGATCAAGCTTATGTCAAAAAATTGTTTCAATTTCCTTAACGACTCCGGGGCTTCTTTTAATGAGCAGCAGGAAGTCAGTTTCAATAATAGTGCTAAAAATTTGGGGGAGAAATTATACCTCACCGATTTATCCTGGCTCGGTGTCATTGAAGTGAGTGGCGAAGACAAACATAAATTTTTACAGGGACAATTGACCAATGACATCAATGCAATCAGTTCCTCTCTGTCTCACTTAAGTGGTTTGTGCACACCTAAAGGACGTTTACGTGCGCTTTTTACTATTTTTTCCCGCCAGGATAAACTCTATCTGCAACTTCCTCTGCCACTGCTTGAAGAAAATTTAAAGCGACTGAAAATGTTCGTTATGATGAGTAAAGTGGAGCTTAAGGATGTCAGTGATGAATTGATTAAAATCGGCATCTATGGAAGAAAGGCAAAAAAACATCTTAAAGAGGCCGGCTTTTCTATACCCACTGAAGCCAATATGGTCAGTGAAAACAATGATATTGTTTTGATCCGCCTGGCTGATAAAACACCAAGGTTTGAGTGTATAGGCCCCAAAAAAAGTATAGAAAAACTATGGATACAATTGCAGCCTCAGGCCCAACTGCTCAATACCAGTCAATGGCGTTTACTCGATATTCAATCTGGCACACCCAATATTTTTGCTCAGACCAATGAAACATTTATTCCACAAATGTTGAATTTACAGGTGCTCAATGGCATTAGTTTTAAAAAAGGCTGTTATACAGGTCAGGAAGTGGTGGCCAGAATGCAGTATCTTGGTAAATTAAAACGCCGCATGTACCGTGCTCATTGTGAAACAAAACAATTACCTCTGCCTGGCGCTGCTCTTCATTCCGCATCATCAAAAAGTGGTCAGGGTGCCGGAAATATAGTCGATGCCCAGTTTTCCCTCAATGGTGGTGTTGAACTACTTGCCGTAATCACCTCAGAAGCGGTTGAAAACAAAGATACTTTCCTGGACGAAGCCATGGAAATCCCGTTAAATATCCAGGAACTACCTTATACTTTAGAAGAGTAGGTTCCCTACTCCCAGAGGGAGAGGGGGATTGTTTCTTATTCACTTGGTCTCATATGAGGAAATAACAGAACATCACGAATTGAGGGTGCATCGGTTAAAAGCATAACCAGGCGATCAATACCTATTCCTTCACCTGCAGTGGGCGGCATACCGTGTTCCAGTGCGGTAATGTAGTCTTCATCAAAATGCATGGCTTCATCATCACCGGCTTCTTTTTCTTCAACCTGCTTTCTGAAACGCTCTGCCTGATCTTCCGGATCATTTAATTCGGAAAAACCATTGGCCAGCTCACGGCCGCCGACAAAAAACTCAAAGCGGTCTGTGACAAAAGGATCATCATTATTTCTGCGCGCTAATGGTGAAACTTCGGTTGGATAGGCGGTGATAAACGTAGGCTCCATCAGACGATATTCTACCGTTTTTTCAAAGATTTCAATCTGAACCTTGCCCAGACCATAGCCATCTTTTAAGGGAATACCCAGCGACTCTGCAAGTTTTCGTGCTTTATCCAGATCATCAAGTTGAGACTCTATAATGTCAGGATTAAAATGCAGAATAGATTCTTTCACCGTCATGCGAATGAAGGGCTTTCCAAAATCAACCTCTTTACCCTGATACTCAAATACCTCTTTGCCCAACACTTCCAGAGCCAGACCACGTAACATTTCCTCGGTAATATCCATCAGGTCATGATAGTCAGCATAGGCCTGATAAAATTCAATCATAGTAAATTCAGGATTATGCCGTGAGGATAAACCTTCATTTCTAAAATTTCGGTTAATTTCAAAGACCCGTTCAAAACCGCCGACTACCAGACGCTTTAAATAAAGTTCCGGAGCAATTCGCAGGTATAAATCCATATCGAGTGCATTATGGAAAGTCGCAAATGGCCGTGCTGTTGCGCCGCCTGGTATCGCCTGCATCATTGGCGTTTCCACTTCCATATAATCTTTTTCAATCATAAAGTTGCGGATATAAGTAATAATTTTTGAACGCAGAACAAACGTCTTTCTTGTATCATCGTTGGTTATTAAATCAATATAACGCTGGCGATAACGGATTTCCTGATCCGTAAGGCCTTTAAACTTTTCCGGTAATGGGCGTAATGATTTGGTCAGTAATTCAATGCAGTCAACTTTAACCGATAATTCACCAGTTTTAGTTTTAAACATGACGCCTTCTGCACCAATAATGTCACCAATATCCCATTTCTTAAATTGCTCATTATAAAAACCTTCAGGCAATGAATCACGCTGTACAAAAAGCTGTATTGAACCTGCCATATCCTTGATAGTGGCAAAGCTCGCCTTTCCCATGATACGCTGCAGCATCATTCTGCCTGCAACAACAACCCGGATAGCCTTCTCTTCAAGTTCTTCTTTGCTGAATTGATCATATTGGGCATGCAGACTGGCAGACAGGGAATCACGGCGAAAATGATTGGGAAAAGCATTGCCATTTTCTCTAAGCTGTGCCAACTTACTGCGACGCTGGGCAATTAATTTGTTTTCATCACTGCTTTCTGACTGATGGTTTTCTGATTCTGACATCACTAACTCACTATTTCTCGTTATTTTTTATAAATCAGACTTCAAAGAAGCCTCAATAAATGGCCTTATATCACCATCCAATACTGCTTGTGTATTACTGGATTCCTGTCCGGTACGCAAATCTTTAATTCGCGACTGATCCAGCACATAGGATCGAATCTGACTACCCCAGCCAATATCCGATTTATTATCTTCCTGTTCCTGCTTTTCCGCATTACGCTTCTGCATTTCAACTTCATATAATTTGGCTTTCAGCATTTTCATTGCTGCGGCTTTATTTTTATGTTGTGAACGATCATTTTGACATTGAACAACTACATTAGTCGGTTCATGGGTAATACGAATAGCTGAATCTGTCTTGTTCACATGCTGACCACCTGCACCACTGGCTCGGTAGGTATCAATACGCAGGTCAGCAGGATTTATATCAATGTCGATGTCATCATTTACTTCAGGATATGCAAATACTGAAGCAAAAGAGGTATGACGTCGATTGCCGGAATCAAAAGGCGATTTTCTGACTAAACGATGAACACCCGTTTCTGTACGAAGCAGACCAAATGCATATTCGCCGGAAAATTTTACCGTAGCTCCCTTTATGCCTGCAACATCACCATCGGTAATTTCCAGAACCTCGGTTTTAAAACCTTCTTTCTCACCCCAGCGCAAATACATTCTCAATAACATGCTGGCCCAATCCTGAGCCTCAGTGCCGCCGGAACCTGATTGAATGTCAATAAAAGCATTATTGGCATCCATCTCACCGGAAAACATACGGCGAAATTCAAGCTCAACAACTTCCTGCTCCAGAGCATCAAGTTCCAGGATAATATCTTCAACAGCTTCTTCATCGTCTTCTGCCAATGCCATAGCCAGAAGCTCATCAATATCAGCCAGGCCAGAAAACAAAGTTTCCAGACCATTTACAATTTTTTCCAGGCTGACTTTTTTTTGCCCCAGAGCCTGAGCATTTTCAGGATTATCCCATACGTCTGGTGATTCCAGCTCCAGATTGACTTCTTCTAATTGTTCTTTTTGAACATCAAAGTCAAAGATACCCCCTGAGCAATTCAGAACGATTGCTGAGATCCGAGATTCGGGATTTTAAACCTGTTATTTCTATCATATCTGTCTATTGTTGGGTTCGTTGAAAACCCGTTATTCTACACCAGAATCAGGGCTGATAATAGCAATCTATGGTGAACGCGGGTTAAGAAACCGGGGAAGCAAAAATTATATGCAATTGAATGGAAAAATTACCCCGATAGTAATTTTCCTTTAATTGATAAACCGCATGAACAGATTGCCCTTTCTCAAAGGGAAACGGGTCTCTCTTTTTTTCCAGAGCACGAAACCAGACCGCACGGAAACTATGTGCATCAGTGGCCAGATCAATCATCAAATGTGTTCCGTCTGCCCCTATTGAGCGAATACTCTGAACTCTGAAATCCCCCTCAAACACAGGTGTTTCAAACTCACGGCCATAGGGTTCCAGATGTTTTAAATCAGCAATGGTCTGATAGCTCATATCATTCTCTGATAATTCACCATCGGAATAGATAATGGGCTTTAATTCATCACTATGATTTATTTGCACAGCATTCAGCTGTGACTGAATAGCTTTATCAAAAAGGACGCGAAAATCATCCACTGAATTACTGTCCAGTTTTAAGCCTGCAGCACCTTTATGACCGCCAAAGCCTAAAACAATATCAGGATGCTCATTGGCTACTGTTTCAATAGCCTGGCGAATATGCACCAGGGGAATTGTCCTGGCAGAACCGGTTAGCCTGGCCTTATCATTAGACTGACTGAGTACAATCACAGGCCGACCAAACTTTTCCATTAAACGAGAAGCAACAATTCCCTGGACACCGGCATGAAAATCTTCATGATAGATGACCAGAGACCATAATTGGGTATCTAATTGCTGTTTGGCCAGCCTGAAGGCAATCTCCAGCATTATTTTTTCAGTTTCTTTACGATCCTTATTATCATTATCCAGATCCTGCAGATGCTGCAGTGAAACAGCAAAGCTTGAGGTACATAAATATTGCAGTGCCTTAAAAGGATCAGACATACGGCTTCGGGCATTGATTCTGGGGCCTATTTGAAAACCCAGATCTTCTGCACTAAATTCCTGAAAATCCCGATCCAGTAACTTCTTCATAGATTGCCAGCAAGGACGCTGTAATTGATTCATTACTTTCAGACCAGCATTAACAACGGCCCGGTTTATGGGACTGGAAAGAGAAACAGCGTCGGCAACTGTGCCCAGACTGACAAAATCGAGTAAACCGGATAATTTAGGAGCATTCGCTTCCAGCACATTATCTGCAATGAGTTCAGAGCGCAGATGACTCATTAATAGCCAGCTGACCATACAACCGGCGATAGTCGCATCAGGATATGAACAATCATCACGGGTTGGGTTAATCGTTGCCAGGGCTGAGCTGGGAATTCCTTCCTGTGGGATAGCATGATGATCGGTAACGATGACATCAATCCCCTGCTCTTTTAGTTGTATTATCTGTTGTTCATCAGAAGAACCGCAGTCAGCCGTAATAATTAAATCGGGTAACTCATCGGCTCCCAGAATGCGATCAACCAGTCCCTGACTAACGCCATAACCTTCCTTAATCCGATGACCGATCAAATGCAGTATTTTTTCTTCAGGAAAAGCAAAGTAATCTCGTAAGGAATGAAAGAGAATAGCATGGGAGGTAATACCATCCACATCATAATCGGTGAGCAAACCAATCGTTTCAGAATGTTTAATTGCCTGAGCAATACGTTTTACTGCCCTGTCGCTATCAATCAGCAGACTCGGCGGCGCAATATTTTTTAATGAGGCGGTAACGACTCGCTGCAGCAGATCCGAATCAGAAACACTGTCCTGAGACGAACGATTGGCAACAATACGAGCCTGCAGAACAGATAGAGATAATGTCTGTGCCAGTGCATTGATATCAGTACCCGCAGTACGGGCAACAATCTTAGGGATCACTAACGGATCACATCCATGCCGCCCATATAGGGGACCAGTACTTCCGGGATTTTAATAGAACCATCTGCCTGCTGATAGTTTTCCATAATAGCAACCAGTGTGCGCCCAACAGCCAGTCCGGAACCATTAACGGTATGCACCAGTTCGGGCTTTCCGGTCTCTTTATTACGCCAGCGAGCCATCATGCGTCGGGCCTGAAAATCACCAAAGGTACTACAGGAAGAAATTTCTCGATAGGTTTCCTGCGCCGGCACCCAAACCTCCAGATCATAGGTTTTAGTGGCAGAAAAACCAATGTCACCCGTACAAAGTGCAACAACCCGATAGGGTAAATTCAGCATTTGCAGAATTTTTTCAGCATGGCCAGTTAATTCATCCAGAGCATGGATTGAATCCTGTGCTTTAACAATTTGTACCAGTTCAACTTTTTCAAACTGATGCTGACGGATCAAACCACGGACATCTTTACCGTAGGCACCCGCTTCAGAACGAAAACAAGGTGTATGGGCTGTTAAGCGTAATGGTAATTCATTTTCATCAAGAATTGACTCCCTGACCATATTGGTAACCGGTACTTCGGCAGTCGGAATAAGATGAAGTTGTTTATTATCTGCGATAGATTCTTCATCCGCTTCAATAGCAAATAAATCTTCTTTAAACTTGGGCAGTTGTCCGGTGCCTCTCAAAGCATCAGGACGCACCAGATAAGGTACATAGTTTTCACTATAACCATGTTCTTCCGTATGGGTGTTTAACATCAGCTGGATCAGAGCGCGATGCAATCGGGCTAAAGATCCTTTTAAGGTAGTAAAACGGGCACCGGATAATTTTGCCCCCGTTTCAAAATCCATCAGACCGCCCTTGCCATTCCATCCCTGACCAAGCTCACTGCCCAAATCCACATGGTCTTTAATAACAAAATCAAATGAGGGAATATCACCCCATTTACGAATTTCAACATTGTCATCTTCATCTTTACCATCGGGTGTGGTGTCATGAGGCACATTAGGAATACTCATGAGTAAGGCATTTGTATCGTCCTGAAGTTCTTTCAAACGAGATTCTGCCGCTTTTAAATCTTCCCCGACTTTTGCAACGGCAGCCATAATTTCACTGACATCTTCACCATTTTTTTTGGCCTGACCAATTTCTTTTGATTTGCTTTTTCGCTGTGCCTGCAATTCCTGGGTTTTTACCTGAATGACTTTGCGTTCGGACTCAAACTCAGCAAGTTTTTCTGTATCCAGAGTAAAACCACGACGTGTCAGTTTAGCGGCGACTTCGTCCAGATTAGTTCTTAAATATTTTGGATCTAACATACTTTTTTCTATCTTTCCTGAGATTAAGTGACGATAAATTAGTCTAAGTGTTCGAATGAAAGATTGACTTGCCAGCTAACGATATGGGCATTGCTAATCTGTTCATGTATAAAATTAATTAATTCTTCCGATTTATCACTCTTGTGATAAAACTCGATGACTATGGGTAAATGACCGGATAAGTCCAGTAAAGTGCTTTGATGAATATGACCCTGATCACCAAAACCTGCAACACCCCGAAAAATTGTGGTACCAATCACATCACCACGATCGTGGAGTTGTTCCAGCATCTTGCTTATATGTCCATTCGAGTCATCGGTGTAAACTCTGACTAAAGTAACATCCTGCTTATTAATATTTGTCATCGTTTTTTTCGTGATTATCCATTTGATTAATGAATTAAAGTGATTTGGCTATTATTATTCCACCCCAGGTGGCAACAATACAAAGCAGCACACTGAGCAAAATATTTGCCGCGGCTTTAATCAGCAAACCTTGCTGCAATAAAAATAAAGTTTCCAGAGAAAAAGTGGAAAAGGTGGTAAAAGCACCAAGAAAACCAATAAGAACAAAAGCCCGTACTTCTGCACCGAGAGTCAATCTTTCCGTCAGCAGAATGAAAGCAATTCCTATAATAAAAGAACCAATCAGGTTGACAGTCAGAGTGCCATAGGGAAAGTCACGCCCCAACCAGGCATAGATCCCACCAGAAACCCAAAAACGCATGACGGCACCTAATGCTCCGCCCGCAGCTATTGCACCTAATTCTCCCAAAATTATCCCTTAGGCTATCTTATGTAAAAAGCTAAAGATCAGTATTTTATTCTTCTTTGCCGGCTTTTTCATTAAGAGATTGCAGATATTCCAGTTTTTCTTTAAGTTTGATTTCCAGACCTCTGGATTGAGGAAAATAAAACTGACTATCAGCTAGCTCTGTTGGTAAATAAGCCTGTCCAGCAGAAAAAGCTTCCGGTTCATTATGAGAATAACGATATTGATCACCATAGCCCATTGATTTCATCAATTGAGTCGGTGCATTACGCAGGTGGATAGGCACTTCAAGCGAACCAGACTCTCTGGCACAGGTCATGGCTGATTTTAATGCCGTGTAGACTGCATTACTCTTGGGAGCCAAAGCACAATAAACAGCAGCCTGAGCAATCGCACGATTACCTTCCGCAGGCCCAAGACGCTCAAAAGCATCCCAGGCATTAAGAGCAATCTGCATGGCTCTGGGATCGGCATTACCAATATCCTCTGAAGCAATAGCCAGTAGTCTTCTGGCAATATAAAGCGGATCACAGCCCGCTTCTATCATACGCGACATCCAGTACAAAGCACCGTCTGCTGAAGAGCCCCGAACGGATTTATGAAAAGCAGAAATCTGATCATAAAATAAATCACCGCCTTTATCAAAACGGCGCGTAGTCCCGGAAACTACCTGGGTGATAGTTTCTTTGTCTATAACATTTTTACCCTCTGTTTCAACAGCAAGATCACTGGCAATCTCAATTAAATTGAGCATCTTACGGGCATCACCATCTGCTGCAGTAACCAGATACTGCCTGTCATCAGAAGTAATTGTGAGATTCTGTCTGCCCAGACCGCGGACATTATCCTGTAATACCAGATCAAGCAATTGCAGCAATTCTTCCTGACTCAGAGTTTTAAGCAAATAAACCCTGGCGCGGGACAAAAGTGCATTATTTAATTCAAAAGAAGGATTTTCTGTCGTTGCCCCGACAAAAATAAAAGTGCCGTCTTCAATATAGGGTAAAAAAGCATCCTGTTGCGATTTATTGAAACGATGAACCTCATCAACAAACAAAACTGTCGTCTGCTGAAAGACCTGCTGATGCTGGCGAGCCTGATCAATCGCCTGACGAATTTCCTTTACACCTGATAAAACAGCTGAAATAGATAAAAACTGAGCTTTTGCAAAGTGGGCGATTAAACGGGCAAACGTTGTCTTACCAACACCCGGCGGTCCCCACAAAATCATGGAATGAGGATTGCCTGATTCAAGTGCTGTCTTTAGAGGTTTTCCTTCTCCCAGCAAATGGGTTTGACCTATATAGTTATCAAGTGAGTTGGGCCGCATCCTGTCAGCCAATGGAGCCGACGCAGTATCTCCCTGCAAATCAAGCAAGTCACCCTGATACTTAATGTCCGGCTTAGCGGGCATTGGCAGAACCTATCACATCAACACCTTCTGGAGGAACAAAATGAAATTGTCGATTGGAAAATGGTTTATTAACCTGAACCTGTGAAAATTTTAAATCCGTAATCTGACCAAAGCTGTCATACATTCTCATCTGCATAAGTGTATTATCATTAAAAGCTAATAAAACACGATCAAAAGTCATTTCTGCATCTCTTGCCTTTAATTGCACCCAATGATAATCATTCGATTGAGTGAGCTGAACATCATTAACCTGGTAGTGTTTATAAACATTTGTATTACTGCTAAGCAGTAAGGCGGGTGAATCACCCACGCCTTCATCCAATGATTTGATACTAACCTGTTCTAGTTCGACATCATAAATCCAGATATTTTTACCATCAGAAATATATTTCTGCTCTGCTGGTAAATTGTATTCCAGGATAAACTTATCCGGCCGGCTAAAGATGAGTTGCCCCTGAGACTGTTCAATTGTTTTGCCCTGAGAGTTACGCACAGTTTGTTCAAAATCAGCCTGCATGCTTTGGGTACGTTGATAAAATTGATCCAGAGTCGTATTGGCTGCAAAACTGCCTGTAGAAAAAATAGTCAGGCTGAAACTGAAAAAAATCAAAATAAAGGAAGTTTTAGTCATATAATAGGTCCGTTTAAGTATTTAATCTTTGACTTGTCAATATTATACAAGTTCAAAAAGAAAGAAGCAGTTTTATTGATAGATACATTGATATTGTCAATATTTATAATCACTTGTATAATCATAATTGTTCTGCTATTCCTATAGTAACAAGCAGTATTAGTAATACCCCGTTTGATTTTTTTAACCAGGAATGACCATTCTAATATGAAATATACTTTTAGACATACAGCTATTATTGAGCATGAAGTTGAGGCCAATGATCTGGTTGACGCAAAAAAGAAATTTTATTCTGATGTTGCTGAAAGCAATGAGTTTTTTACTCAGGCCTCTAAAGTGGTTACTGATGAGCGCATAAAAATACTCAATGAAAAAGGCAATCATATTGACACGTTTAATATCTATGATGATGTTTAGACTTGCTTAAATTTTAACAGCTTTTAAAATAACAAACTTGTTATTCGAAGCAATAAGCTTCTGATTACCAAATAGATTTTTCAGTTTTAAATGGTAAGCCAGATGTCGATTTCCAACTACCCATAATTCACCGCCTCTCTCTAATACTTTTTTTGACTGCCGAAACATCTGCCAGGCGATGGCATCACCCACTACATGCCCCTGATGAAATGGCGGATTACAGAGAATCAAATCTGCACTACCTTTAATGCCTGTTAATCCATTTGCTGCAATAAAGTTATGATAATTTTCCCCCGTTAGATTTTCTTCCAGGGTCAGCCTTGCTGAAGCAACAGCCATATAAGATTCATCAATACAGCTAATCTGTGCATCAGGAAATCGCTGAGCCGCTTTTAAAGCCAGGACTCCATTTCCACAGCCTAAATCTATAATATTTTTATAGCTTCGCTTAAGCGATGGAAAATGTTGTAAAAAAAATCGGCTGCCAATATCCAGTTTGTTCCTGGAAAAAACATTGGCCAGATTGTGTATAACTTCATTACCCTTATCAAGTAAATCAACATCAAGCTGATAAGTAACATCACTTTGAATAAAGGGCTTTTGTTGTGAGTTAGATTGTGAATTTGAGATTTGAGACGGATCAACCTGAACATGAATAAGTCTGGCTTTTTTCCAGGTCAAAGAAGCCTCTGTTTTTCCTACTACTTGATTCAGGAGTTCCAGTGTAGGTTTTTGCAGATTTTTAGCCATTGAAGCACCTAAAATCAGGGCATCATCTTTAATATGCGGTGCAAGTTTCAGTATTTCATCTGTAAAAAAAGCCTGCGTTTTGACTGTCTTAAATAAAATAACATCATAATTATGTACAAAGACATCAGTACTTTTTAGTAAATTTACGTTTTCGAGATACTCCGGACAATTTTCATTAACATTTTGCACTATAGCTTCATGTGCTATAAAAGAATCACTATAAGAATCACAGCCAAATGGTGCCATCGAAACAGTTAAAGCACCAAAGGCATCATTAAGAATTAAAATTCTGGCTTTTTCAAGATCAAGTGAACGGGTTTTCAGCTGTTCAGCAAGGTGGTTAAGCAGATAAGTATCAGCTGAATTCCAGGCCTGCAGATTGATATCATTATCCGGTATTCGTTTTAATTTAAACTCACCAAATGGTGTTTTATATAAATGATTCATTTTCTTTTTTATTCAAAGTCCATCTTACTTTTGATGCCTAATTCCTGGATCCCTTTAGCTTTTGAAATAAGATTGCCGTTACCACTGATCAAACGATTATGAGCGGTATTATAACTGCTTTTAGCCTTATCCAGCTGATGACCAATATTTTCCAGTTCTTCCACAAATAAAGAAAATTTATCCAGCATATTACCTGCTCGTTGGGCAATCTCTTCGGCATTAGACTGCTGCCGGTCATAACGCCAGAAATTTTCAATGGTGCGTACCGTTGCTAATAAAGTCGTAGCACTGACCAATATGATTTTTTTCTGAAAAGCATCAAAAACCATATCAGCCTCTTCGTTTATTGCCAGAATTAATGCCTGTTCTATCGGCACAAAGAGTAAAACAAAATCCAGAGAGTGCAATTCTTCAATGGCTGAATAATCTTTATCTGATAGTAACTTAATATGATTTTTAATTGACTGGATATGTCTTTTCAAGGCGTTCTTTTGCTCTGCATCATCAATTGCAGAAACAAATTGCGCATAGCTTTTTAAGGAAACCTTGGAATCAACAATAACGGTTTTATTATCCGGCAGATAGATAACCATATCCGGACGTAATATATGCTTATCCTTATCACGAAAACTCGGCTGTGCCTTATATTCTATATCTTTTCTCAGGCCGCTGTTTTCCATCAGGTTCTCTAAAACCATTTCGCCCCAGTTTCCCTGTACCTTGACATCGCCTTTTAAAGCCCGGGTCAGGTTAATTGCATCTGTACTGATTTTTTGGTTCAATTCGGATAAATGCTTAACCTGTGTCGACAGAGAAACCCGATCTCTGGATTCAGTTTCATGAATGTCTTCAACCTTGCGTTTGAAATCAGTTAACTGATCTTTAAATGGAGACAGCAGATTATTGATTTCCTGATGATTCGCCTGTTTCAGCTCCTGGGTATTCTGAAAAAATATTTTGTTGGCCAGATGTTCAAATTGTTCTGTCAGCTGCACTCTTGACTGTTCCAGATTTTCAATAATTAAATTGGCTGCTTTTAATTTTTCCTCAGATAAGAGTTTGGTTTCTGAAAGTTGTTGCTGATATTCATGGCCAAGTTCAGTAAGTTCCTGAGTTTTTTTATTTGACTCTTCAAGTGCCGATTTATAATCGCTAATTTGCGCCGCACGTGTTGCATAAACAGCTTTAAGCTCATTGAGTCTGGAGAGTTCATCCATTTTTTTAAAAAGCAGTTTATCTTTTTCCGCTAATTGCTCATGAACCAGATCCAGTTCATTTTCAAAATTTTCCAGCTCAATTTCCAGAATTTTTCTTTCGCTTTTGTATTCAAGCTGTAGATTGTGATTTGTTTGCTGAAGTTGTTGCTGGATTTTATTGCGGTAAAACAGCCATAACAGGAAGAGTCCTGTGAAAAAACCGCTTAAAGAAGCGAATATAATATTAAAAAGCTGTTCATCTATCTGCATTAAAGAAAGTATAGTTTATTTTTGTACACTTATCAATATTAAGGATTACTGAATGCTTTTCTGACTCTACTTAAAGCGTTTAAAAGTTCTGAAGGAACTTGATAAGAGGTAGGCGACACCTGCAACTAATATAATCGTTGCCCCGGCGGGTAAATCTGGTTCATAGGATAAATATAAGCCACTGCTGGTAAAAAAGATCCCCAGCAAGGCAGCAACCAGCATCATCATGCCAATTGAATGAACATATTGTCTGGCAATTGCGGCTGGAAGCGTTAAAAGCGCTATCACTAAAATCAGGCCGACCACCTGTATAAGCAGAACAACCGTAATGGCTATAAGACAAAGCAGCAGCAGATAAAATAAATTTACATTGATGCCGCGCACGGTAGCAAACTCAATATCAAATGAAATTGCAACCAGTTGTTTATAAAATAATGCCACAAAAACAATGGTGATTATATCCAGCAAGAGCATAATAAAAAGCTGCTGATCAGAAATAATAAGGATATTACCAAATAGAAATGACATTAGATTTGCATTATATCCATCTGATTTACTGATAAATATAACACCAATTGCCATACCGACAGCCCAAATAGCACCAATAGCTGTATCTTCCTGGTGCCGCCATTTAAGTTTTATCACACCAATAATTAATGCCGCCAGCAAAGCAGCAACCAGAGCCCCCATAAAAGGATCCAGGTGCAGATAATAGGCTATTCCCATTCCACCCAGAACCGAATGAGCGATACCGCCGGCCATATAACTGATACGATTAACCACCACAAAACTACCGGTCAAACCACAACCAATGCTGGCCAGAATTCCACCCAGTAAGGCATTTTGTAAAAATGACTGTGTTGCAATAGTATGAAAAAACTCCAGCATCAAATATCCTAACTGACTAATCCCTAAACTTAATGATGATGATGCAGCACTTCACTGACATGATCACCATACAGGGCATGTATTGTATCACTGGTCACCGGAGCTGCATCATGACAAACCATCGTTTTATTGAGACAAAAAACTTTATTAATATAATCCGAAACAAAACCAATATCATGTGAAATAATTAATATGGTCATCCGTTTGTTAATACTCTTGAATATATCAAAAATATCTTTCTCAGCGCGTTGATCAATATTTGCTGTGGGTTCATCCAGAAGTAAAATTTCAGGTTCTGTTGCCAGGGCACGAGCCACCAGAACCCGCTGCATCTGACCACCGGATAAAGATTGAATAGAACGATGAGCCAGATCAAGAATTTCTGTTTCCTGCATCATTTTAATGGCTATAGCCTTATCCTTCTTCGAATAACGTCCCAGCGCATTGGTCACGCCAAGACGTCCCTGCAAAACCGTATCCTGAACCGAAATAGGAAAATCACTATTAAAATTTGCGTATTGTGGTACATAACCAATGGTCTTGCGTTGCTTTTTTAACCTTTCACCCATAATCGAAATACGACCGGATTTTGCTTTATATAAACCCAGAATTAACTTTAGCAGCGTCGTTTTTCCGCCGCCATTTGGCCCCACTAAACCGGCAAAATCACCCTGCTCAATCTTCATATTGATATTTTCAAGGATTACTAATTCATCAAATGAAAAGTTAAGATCAGTTATCTCAATTGCAGGTTTGTTCATATTCGGCTCTTAGCTTCCCCCTTTTTTAAAAAGGAGATTGAAGGGGTTGTATGTAATTAAAATAATGCTTTATTAATTTTATCACCAATATCTCTCATATTAGTCAAATAATCCAGTGCCAGAGGATCCAGCACGAGGAGTTTAGCATTAATAGATTCAGCAATAGTCATGGGTATGACCTGATTAAATTGTTTTTCAATAAGAATATAAGCCACTTTTTTATCCCGGATACGATTAACAACCTGAGCCATCTGCTTAGCAGAAGGTTCTTTACCTTCTTTTTCGATAGCCAATTGAGTCAATCCGTACTGTTTTGCAAAATAAGAAAACGCCGGATGAAATGTCACAAAACGATGCTTCTCTTTATTTTTAAAGAGCTCTGAAAGATAATCATTAAGAACTTTAAGTTCACTCTCTAATAGTTTGTAATTGTTATAAAATAATTCTTTGTTTTCAGGTGACAAACGTATTAATTCGCGAACAATTATTTTTGCCTGTTCAATAGCCAGTACAGGTGACAACCAGGTATGAGGATCAAAGTGTTCCACAGGAATTTGATGCCCCTGAGTATTAACAACAGTCACTCGTTTATTTAACGAGGCAACCCGTTCTATCCAGGTCTGTTCAAACGGCATACCAATGGTAAAAAACACCTCAGCTTCAGAATATAGCGCCATCAGTTTTGGTGTCGGTTCAAAGGTTTCAGGAGATTGTCCCGGTTTGACCATAACACTGACATTGACCTGGTCACCGCCAATTCGTTCAACAAAGTATTGTTGCGGCAATATGGAAACAAAGGCCTCAACACCAGCAAAGGTCAGCGAATCAAAACCCATCAACAAACAAACAAAAACAAATACTTTCAGCATCTTATATCTCATACTTAATCTTTTATATTATTTGAAATATTGACCATTGATGGAACTAATAATTGTGGATCGACACGGCGCTTAAACAAGTTCATCCGCCAGTCCAGATGTGCCCCGGTAACACGACCTGTTGCCCCTACTCTGGCGATTAAATCACCTTGCTTTACGACATCACCCGTTTTAACCAGTACTTTGCTTAAATGTAAAAAAGTGGATGAAAGTCCATGGCCATGATCCAGAATGATGGTGCCTCCGGAGAAAAACATATCAGGATGCGCCAATGTGATCACTCCGGAAGCGGGTGCCACAACTTCAGCGCCGGTCGGTGCGGCAACATCGACACCAAAATGAGGACGTTTGGGTTTACCATTAAGAACTCGCTGGCTGCCATAAACACCACTAATGGACCCGATTACTGGCCAGATAAACGTTTCCAGATAGTCCTGACGATCATCATCGAGCTGTCGTGCCAGTGCTGCCTGTGCTGCTTCTTTTTGAATACGAACTAAAACCTCAGGTTTTCTCGGTGATACTTTGGATTCCGGCAAACCGTCAATCCGCTGAATAGAATAAGTTCTTTTTTCAATTTCCAGCTGCCTTGTCATGTCTTTGCCATCAGCACTTACAAGTTTCAATATCGCTTTAGCAGGCTCATCCCGACTAAAACCGATAATAAAATCCCCTTGCGCAGAAACCCTGATAGCCTCATTATCAAAAAAAACCTGACTTGCAGGTGTTGTTTTTCCAATAACAATCCCTCCCTGAGTAAAATTACCATGCAAGGAAAGCGCTTCTGGTGGTATTGGTTCAGCAGAAAAAACATTAAACGACAGGAGAATCAGGCTGATCCACGAAAGGAAACCAGATGATAGGAAAAAAGAAATGGAGAATGTATTTTTCACTGCTTACAGCCTGCCGTTTAACTATGAACCGGAAATAAGTTGCAAGCAGTGATTGTATACTATTTCAGGTAACAAATTTACCTTCACGTAAGCGTTGGGCTTCCATAATCTCGATTTCATGTGCTCCGGAGTAAACAATTTTACTACACGGCACAAAATCCAGCTCAGGATCCAGGCGCTCATAAGGCACACTGTTCAGAATTGTTTTTATAGCATTGAGCCGTGCCAGGTATTTGTCATTTGAACGAATAATCGTCCAGGGTGCTGCAGATGTATGGGTTTTCTTTAACATCTCATACTTAACATT
>Ga0209013_10000226_pt1 | contig 47865 bp, 57 predicted proteins | sample Cruoilmetagenom2_FD_187291 | JGI IMG/M metagenome (GOLD analysis project Ga0209013, IMG submission 187291) | Oil polluted marine microbial communities from Coal Oil Point, Santa Barbara, California, USA - Sample 2 (SPAdes) (version 2) | ecosystem: Environmental > Aquatic > Marine > Oil seeps ...
GTTCAATCTTGCGACCTGATACCGCGCTATCGGCATAAAGCCGCACAAGGTTGGACGGGATGGCAAATCCGATACCCACTGAGCCGCCCGTGCGCGAAAAAATCATACTGTTAATTCCAACAAGCTTACCGCCCATGTCCACCAGCGCACCGCCGGAGTTACCAGGATTGATCGCCGCGTCGGTCTGGATGAATACTTGTCGGTCTGAGCGTGCAACTTCTGTGCGCGTCAGCGCAGAGATGATACCGCTGGTCACCGTTTGTCCCACACCGAACGGATTGCCGATTGCAAGCACCAGGTCTCCGACTTCCAGCTTATCGGAATCGGCGAAATCCAGGAATGGGAAGTCCTCTCCGCCATTCTCGATCTTGAGCACCGCGACATCTGTCTTCTCGTCCTGTGCCACGACTCTTGCGTCGAATTCGCGTTTGTCAGCCAGTGCCACGCGGATCTCCGTCTCACCGCGCCCCTTGATCACGTGTGTGTTCGTGACGATCACCCCGTCAGGGCTGATAATAACGCCTGAACCAAGTGAACTTTGCACCCGCTCGCGCGGCAGGCCGAAGCCCTGCCTGAAGAAGTCACGGAAGATCGGATGGTTTGCGAAGGGCGAAGCTGACGTTCGCACCCGTGATCGCACATAGACGTTGACAACGGCCGGCGCTGCCGTTCGCACAATGGGCGAGAAGGAGTACTGCATTGCTGCGCGTGACGGCGGTGGCTCACGCTTTTGGGCTAACACCGGCACACCGAGCACCGTCAGGGCCGAGCAAACAAGGGCCAACATCACTATTCGCGTTCGAAACGACGAGAGCATGCACCACCACATCATACGTACGAATTCCTAATCATCCGCGTGAGGTACGTTGGTAAAGTGTTACCCGTTCTATAGGTCAGGCCGTAGGCCGACAAAAGCCCTACACACGAGCACCATACAACCGCAATTTCGCGCCTGCCGCTGATCTTCCGCGCTCAAAAGGCAATAAAATGGCCGGCGACGAACTCTGGGGACCCCCAAGATCAGCGTTTAAATGAGGCGAAGCTCGCGCAAACTTTTAGTGGCCGACTTGGCTGCCTCCGCCGCCGATCGAAACGACTGATCCAGGATCTTAGCCGCCTTGTCATTCGATACCGGCCGCGGATGCCCTAGGTCGGGGATGACAGCCTTGAGGCGCCTGTCGATAAGCGCAGCAAGTGCGCGCACGACAAAGTCTGGCATCTCAAAACTTGGCACCTTCCGTTTCAGATCAGGCTCTGCTTCCACCATCAGGCGCCCCAAATCGATGAGCCGCAAGAAGCCATTGGCAGAGATGAACCGATGCCCTGCAGCTTGCGGATGAGTCATTGCCAACGCATGCGTCACGGCGACGTCGCGCACGTCGCTCACGGGGAAGCCTATCTTTGGTGCGGCAGGATAGGCTCCTATTCCCATAAGCCGCAACACCTCGTGCGAAGTGGATAGGTCGGGGTTGAGCGCTGGGCCTAACACGAAGCCGGGATTGACAACTGCTAGCTCTGGGGTGTCCGTACGACCTTCGACAAAATTCCAGGCCGCGCGCTCTGCAAGAGTCTTGGAGATCACATAAGATGTGATGTCGGGTCGCTCCGGGTTCGACCAGTCTTTCTCGGCGAACACATAGCCTACGGGCACTTCGGGCCATGCCAGCGTGATCGCTACGACTGAAGAGGTTTGTACGACGCGTTTGACCCCGGCCCGTGTGGCGGCCTTGAGCACGCGCAGCGTGCCTTCACGCGCCGGGCGGATGACGTCGTCGGGATCGCCTTCCTCCCTCAAGGGAAAGGGCGATGCGACATGCAGCACGTAACTGCAGCCCTCCATCGCCTTTTCCCACCCTTCATCGTGCAGCAGATCTGCAGCCACAAAGTTGACAGAGAGCGCGTCAACACCTGTACGCGCAATGGTGCGGCGAACATCGTCGGCGCGGCTAGGGTCGCGCAGCGTGCCACGCACGGAGAAGTCGCGCCGTAGCAGTTCAGCAATACAGTACGTGGCGACAAAGCCGGACGCTCCTGTGACGAGAACCTTTTGGGTGGTCATTGCCTCTACCTACCGTCGCTGGAGCATTTTCAAATTGTGCACCGACACGACCACGAGTGGACACCTCATGGCCGGCCATAGGTCGCACTACCCTCCAAGCGTTGCGTGTCAATCAATAGCGCCCTGACACGGGGTGGGCACCACGGTATTGTGACCACCGTTAAGCGTCGCATCAGCTTTCGGCTTGATCAGCTAAGGCGGCTTCGTGCCGTGCCTTGTCGTCCCTGCCCTTAACGGAGGGATCGCGGTCCACCAGCTCAATCACTGCACGGGGAGCATTATCGCCATAGCGAAAGCCTGCCTTTAGAACACGTGTATAGCCGCCTGAGCGGTCCTTGTAGCGTGGGCCTAACGTATCGAACAGCTTCTTCACCATCTCCTCGTCGCGCAACCGGCTCGCGGCGATACGCCGAGAGTTTAGGTCCCCGCGCTTAGCGAGCGTGACGTACTTATCCATCACACGCTTCAGGTCTTTGGCTTTGTGCAAAGTCGTCACGATCTGTTCGTGACGGATAAGTGAGGCTGCCATGTTGGAGAACATGGCCTGTCGATGCCCGCTATCGCGACTGAAGCGTCGCCCTAGCTTCCCGTGCCGCATATCATTTCCCTTTCGTTGTCGAATGACGAGGTTCTGCTGCCTCGCATTTGGTCTTCTTTTGGTAGTAGACGATCGGCATTGGGCCCTCCCGTCTGCCCGGTGCCAATTGAGTGAAGCTCAGTATTGATCTTCGAAGCGCTTGGCTAGCTCCTCGATATTGTCGGGTGGCCAGTTGGGAACCTCCATTCCCAGATGCAGCCCCATGGAGGCCAAGACTTCTTTGATCTCATTTAGCGACTTGCGTCCAAAGTTCGGTGTCCTCAACATCTCTGCCTCGGTCTTTTGAATAAGGTCACCGATGTAGACGATATTGTCATTTTTCAAGCAATTCGCCGAACGTACGGACAGCTCCAACTCGTCCACTTTCTTCAAAAGCGCCGCATTGAACGCCAGCTCCGGATGGCGAGCTTCCTCGACGGGCTTCTTGGGCTCTTCGAAATTGACGAAAACGGCGAGCTGGTCCTGAAGAATTCGGGCGGCGAGTGCCACGGCGTCCTCCGCCATCACCGATCCGTCGGTCTCCACCGTCATAGTCAGCTTGTCGTAATCGAGTATCTGGCCTTCGCGCGTATTCTCGACCTTATAGGATACCTTCTTAACTGGGCTATAGAGGCTATCGATCGGAACCAAGCCGATCGGCGCATCCTCGGGACGGTTGCGTTCGGCCGGCACATAACCCTTGCCCATGTCGGCAACGAACTCCATGCGAATCGAGGCGCCCTCGTCGAGCGTACAAATGACATGTTCTGGATTGAGGATCTCTATATCTGAGCTCACCTCGATGTCCTTGGCACTCGCGGGGCCGCCGCCCTCCTTCTTCAACACCATACGCTTCACGCCCTCAGAGTGTATGCGCAGAGCGATCTCCTTGATGTTGAGGATGATGTTCGTCACATCTTCGCGAACGCCGGGGATTGAGGAGAACTCGTGCAGAACACCGTCGATCTGCACCGTTTTGATCGCCGCACCCTGTAGCGATGATAGAAGCACGCGCCGCAACGCGTTACCGAGCGTCATGCCGAAACCGCGCTCTAGCGGCTCAGCAACAACTGTTGCCAACTTCTCGCGATCGCGCCCTTGCGTCACCTCGAGCTTGTTCGGCTTGATTAGGTCTTGCCAATTTTTTTGCAGGACGTTTACCACGGGGATCCTCGCTTAGAGCGTGGTCTGCATCATCGCAATGTGCAGACTCATCAGTGGACTACCCGATCGCCATAAACGGCAATCGCAAAGCCGTAGCTGGCAATGCCAGCCGCACGGCAAATCAAACGCGCCGGCGCTTACGCGGCCGGCAGCCGTTATGCGGTATGGGCGTGACGTCACGAATGGCTGTGATCTGAAAACCAACAGCCTGTAATGCGCGTAGCGCCGATTCCCGGCCTGAACCAGGACCGCACACCTGGACCTCCAAGATTTTCATGCCATGTTCCATCGCCTTTTTGCCGGCATCCTCCGCGGCGACCTGCGCGGCATAGGGTGTCGATTTGCGCGAACCCTTGAAGCCTTTTGTTCCCGACGACGACCATGCAATCGTATTGCCCTGGGCGTCGGTAATCGTGATCATCGTGTTGTTGAACGATGCGCTGACGTGCGCAACTCCAGACGTGATGTTCTTTTTCTCGCGACGGCGGACCTTTCCGCGCCCCGAGGTCTGCTCTTTGGCCATTTCGTCAGGTCTCCCAAGACCGCGCCCTGCACGGTTCCTGTCATACGCGGACGGTGACGAGCGGATGCCCGTCCCCAAAAATTCGAAACGTTAAGCTTTCTTCTTGCCCTGAATCGCCTTTGCGGGGCCTTTGCGGCTGCGCGCGTTGGTGTGCGTGCGTTGCCCACGCACAGGCAACCCTTTGCGGTGGCGCAGCCCCCGATAGCACCCTAAATCCATCAAGCGCTTGATATTGGTGATCACATCACGACGCAGATCGCCCTCGACCATGTAGTCGCGATCGATCGCCTCACGGATCTGCAGAACCTCTGCATCTGTTAACTGGTTGACGCGACGCTCGTCGGGAACGCCAACTTTTCCGCAGATGTCTTTTGCGAATTTGGGTCCGATCCCGTGAATGTATTGAAGCGCAATAACGACGCGCTTCTGCGTCGGGATGTTAACGCCTGCGATACGCGCCACGCTTCTCTCCTCAATTCTGGGTTGTCATCTTCCAGGGTTGCAGTCCTGGACGTAGGCACCCATACTGCCTTAATCACACGCGAAAAACGCACCACTCCGGCCTGCGAGCCTTTTGGCCAGACCTTGTCAAGGGTGCGTTATGGAACGCGGACTTGTAACCGAGCAACAGGTCTGCGTCAATCCGCCCAAAATGGCTTTTTTTTGGCGGTCAGCGCGTAGCTAAGACGGCCTCGATTTGATTGGAAACCTCAGGAATTCCAACCATTCCATCCACACTTCTTAGTTTGCCCTTGGCGAAATAGTAACCAATTAACGGCGACGTCTCCCGATAATACGCCATCAGCCGGTTTCTGACCGTCTCGGAATTATCGTCTTTGCGACGGGTAAACTGGGTCGACCCGCAACGGTCGCACACGCCCGGCATCTTTGGCTTGTTATTGGTATCGTGATAGCTGGCCCCGCAATCGGCACACATATAGCGCCCCGATATCCGGTCGATCAAAGCAGCGTCATCGACCTTAATCTCGATCACCGCGTCTATCTGCTTGCCCTGAGACTGTAGCAGCCGGTCGAGCGCCGCGGCCTGGTTGAGGGTGCGAGGAAAACCGTCGAGGATGAACCCATCGGCGCAATCAGACTTGGAGATGCGCTCGGCAACAATCTTGATGACGATCTCGTCCGGGACAAGGCCGCCAGCTTCCATAATCGTGCTCGCCTCCTGACCGATCGGAGTGCCCGCCTTAACCGCCCCGCGCAGCATGTCGCCCGTTGAAAGCTGCACCAGCCCCCGCTGCTCGGTGATGGCTTCGGCTTGCGTTCCTTTGCCTGCTCCCGGTGGCCCCAGCAGGATAAGGTTCATCTTCGACCTCTCGATGCGCCTCGAAGCTTCGCCTTCTTGATCAAGCCTTCATACTGGTGGGCAAGTAAATGGCTCTGCACCTGCGCCACTGTATCCATCGTCACACTGACTGCGATCAAGAGCGATGTGCCACCGAAATAGAACGGTACTCCCGCACGAGCAATCAGGATTTCTGGCAACACGCAAACGGCTGCCAGATATATGGCGCCCACCACCGTGATGCGTGTGAGTACGTAGTCGATATATTCCGCCGTCTTATCACCGGGGCGAATGCCCGGTAGGAAGCCGCCATACTTGCGTAAGTTGTCCGCTGTGTCCTTTGGATTGAACACCACTGCCGTATAGAAAAATGCGAAGAAAATGATCAGTGCCACGTAAATCAGAAGGTACAGCGGCTGTCCGCGCCCTAACGAGGCGACAATCGCGTTGAGCCACTCAGGTCCTTGTCCCGCGGAAAATTGGGCCACCGTAATCGGCAAGAGCAGTAGTGAAGAGGCAAAGATCGGCGGGATTACGCCAGCGGAGTTAAGCTTGAGCGGCAGGTGGGAGGAATCGCCCTGAAACATTCTGTTGCCAACCTGACGCTTTGGATACTGGATTAGCAGACGGCGCTGGGCCCGCTCCATTGTGACGATTGCACCAACCACGAACAACATCAGCACAATCAGAGCGAACAATAGACCCGTCGAAATCGAACCGGTACGCGCGAGCTCGAAGAGACCGACCATTGCCGATGGCAGGCCCGCCACGATGCCTGCAAAGATGATGAGCGAAATGCCGTTACCCACGCCACGCTGAGTGATCTGCTCTCCAAGCCACATTAAGAACAGCGTACCGCCAACAAGTGTTATTACGGTCGTGAGGCGGAAGAACCAACCTGGTTCGATTACCACTGAGCCCGCGGCACTGCGTGAGCCCTCAAGCCCAATAGCGATGCCATAGGCCTGAAACGCTGCCAATAGCACTGTCAAATAACGCGTGTATTGGTTGATCTGTTTGCGCCCCTGCTCACCTTCCTTCTTTAAGGCTTCGAGCTTTGGCGACATCGAGCTCATGAGCTGCATGATAATCGACGCCGAAATGTAGGGCATGATGTTCAACGCGAAAATCGCCATGCGCTCTACTGCGCCCCCGGCGAACATGTTGAACATGCCCAAGATACCTGACGCGTTGGCGTTGAATGTTTCGGCAAATGCGACAGGATTAATGCCGGGCAGTGGGATGAAGGTCCCAAAGCGGTATACGATGAGCGCACCCAAAGTGAAGTAGATGCGCCTCTTTAAGTCCTCAGCTTTTGCAAACGCGCCAAAATTGAGGTTTGCGGCAAGCTGCTCGGCAGCAGATACCATCGTTTGTCTCTCCCGACCTTCGATCCCGTTCTGGCGGCAATCCCGCTAGCTGAAACGGGCGGCTAAATTGGGAGCCCGGGCAAGCCTCGGCAATGTTCTCGGCCAACAACCGTCCGAATGCCCTCTTACGAACGGCTCACCAAGACCTATTTACCGCCTTTTACCGCCGGCTTCTTCTTGGCCTCTGACTTCTTCCTCTTAGCCTCGTCGGCAGCCAGAATCTTCTTTTCAATCAACGTTATCGACCCACCAGCCTTTTCGATCGCAGCCTTAGCCGAAGCCGTCGCATGGTCAACCCTCAAGGTAAGTTTTGCCTTGAGCTCTCCGTTGCCTAAAACTCTCAGGCCATCTTTCGCCCGGCGCAACACGCCTGTCTCGACTAGCACTGCCACGTCAAGGGGTTTTGATGCATCCAGCCGCTTATCATCAACCGCCCGCTGCAGCGCTCCAATGTTGATCTCGTTGTAATCCTTGCGGCGCCACTTGCTGAAACCACGTTTGGGAAGGCGGCGATGCAGCGGCATCTGGCCGCCTTCGAATCCGGCAATCGCGACGCCCGAACGTGCAGTCTGTCCCTTGCCGCCGCGGCCGCCAGTCTTGCCAACGCCAGAGCCAATGCCCCGACCAATGCGCACGCGAAATTTGCGCGAGCCGGCTTTGTCTTTGATCTCGTTGAGCCGCATCGCCCCGCGCTCCCTTAGTCTTTCTTCGGCATCGTTTCGTCGACGACGCGAACGAGATGGCCGATCTTGTTGATCATGCCGCGCACGGCGGCGGTGTCTTCCAAAGTGCGACGCCGGTGCAGCTTGTTGAGGCCCAACCCCCGCAACGTTTGTAACTGTATCGCTGGGCGCCGCCTGGGGCTCGCAATCTGCTCTACCGTTATGGTCTTCTTGGCAGTCATATCACTGGAATCCTATGCATCTTTCTCAAAAGCGCACAAATTAGGCCTCGGCGGCAACCTCACCCGCATCCGAGCCGTCGCGCCGCCTAGACACGATTTCGCTCACTTTTTTGTTGCGGCGAGCTGCAACCCCACGCGGGTTCTCCTGCCCTTTCAACGCATCAAAGGTGGCGCGCACAACGTTATAGGGGTTGGAACTGCCCATCGATTTTGCGACCACGTCCTGAACGCCCAGCATCTCGAACACAGCGCGCATGGCGCCTCCGGCGATGATGCCGGTGCCAGGAGGCGCCGAGCGCACAATAACCTTGCCGGCACCGTGGCGGCCTTTGCTATCGTGGTGAAGCGTGCGTGCGTCTCGCAACGGCACCCGCACCAGGTCACGCTTGGCGGACTCGGTAGCCTTGCGAATAGCTTCCGGCACCTCGCGCGCCTTGCCGTGGCCGAAGCCGACCCGGCCTTTCAGATCGCCGACTATGACGAGGGCGGCGAAACCGAAGCGTTTACCTCCCTTCACGACCTTGGCGACGCGATTAATGTGAACAAGCTTCTCCGTGAACTCGCTCTCACGCTCATCGCGGCCGCGGCCGCGGCCGCGGTCTCTTCCCTGGGGACGTGCCACTGTCAATTCCTCTCGATCTAAAAACTGAGGCCGCTTTCGCGCGCGGCGTCAGCGAGCGCTTTGATGCGCCCGTGGAACCGATAGCCGCCGCGGTCGAATACAACATCCTTGACGCCGGCCTTTATCGCACGCTCAGCGACAACCTTGCCCACAGCAGCAGCCGCATCTTTGTCCGCGCCCGTTTTGAGTGCACCCTTAATGTCTTTGTCCAGCGTCGACGCCGCCGCCACCGTCTGGCCGGCCGTATCGTCGATCACTTGCGCGTAGATGTGCTTCGATGAGCGATACACTGAAAGTCGCAGCCGGCCTGCGGAGCGAGATTGCAGCTTTCGTCGCACGCGAACCTTGCGCTTGTCGAATTTGTTTATGAGCGCGCTCATAGTCAGCTATCCTTACTTCTTCTTGCCTTCCTTACGGAAGATATACTCGCCTTGGTAGCGAATGCCCTTGCCCTGATAGGGCTCGGGCGGCCGCGAGGCGCGAATGTTCGCCGCCACCTGACCGACGAGCTGCTTGTCGATACCGGAGACCGTGATGATCTCCTGCTTGGCGCCGGCAACCTTCACATCTACGCCTGCCGGGATCTTGTGCACCACGTCGTGGCTGAAGCCAATATTGAGCTGAAGCTGGTCCTTGCCCTTCATGGCCGCACGGAACCCGATGCCCTGGATCGCCAGCGTACGCGAGTATCCTTCGGTCACGCCACTTACTAGGTTCGCGACCATGGTGCGCGACATGCCCCACATGCCGCGTGCCAGCTTGGTCTCCTCGGCCGGCGTTAACTCGACGCCCGCCTCGGTCTTCTCAACGTTGATCTGATCAGGCACCGTAAAGGAGAGTTCTCCCTTCGGGCCCTTCACCTTGACCTCTTGACCCGTAACCGTTCCCGTTACATTGGACGGGATCGGAACGGGCTTTTTACCGATGCGCGACATGTGTGTTGTCCAAAACCTTAAAGCCCCCGACAGCTGCCGGGTCCTTACCACTTAGAAGATGCTGCATAGTATCTCACCGCCGACGTTCTGCTCGCGCGCTTTGGAATCCGACATCACGCCCTTGGGCGTGGATAGGATCGCCACGCCCAGGCCATTGGCAACGGTCGGAAGATCTCGCACCGGTGAATAGACGCGCCGGCCCGGCGTGGAGACCCGCTTGATTTCTCGAATGGCCGGGTCGCCGTTGTAGTACTTGAGCTCGATCTCAAATGTGGGAATCGTGCCCTTCTGCTCAACGCGCGCGTAGCCGCGGATATAGCCCTCGTCAGCCAACACGTCGAGCACTCGACCGCGAACGTTGGACGCCGGTGTTACGACGTTCGGCCGGCGGCGCATCTGCGCATTGCGGATGCGGGTCAGCATGTCGCCCAACGGATCGTTGATTGCCATCTGCTCTATCCTCTCACCAGCTCGACTTGACCATGCCCGGAATGAGACCTTGGCTTGCAAGCTCTCGGAGCTGGTTGCGACACATTCTGAGTTTGCGGTAGTAGCCGCGCGAGCGTCCTGTCACCTCGCAACGGTTCCTAATGCGCGTAGGCGAAGAGTTTCGCGGCATCTCGGCAAGCTTAATGCGGGCGGAGAAGCGTTCTTCGGCAGGCAGCTTGAGATCATTGGCGATCTCCTTCAGCCGCTTACGCTTGTCTGCCTTCTGTGCAACTAGGCGCCGTCGCCGGTTGTTCTTTTGGATCGAGCTCGTCTTTGCCATCTATATCCTCCAAAGGCCTTTCGGGCACAGCACCCGAGGTCCTCTAGCTTCGAAACGGAAAATTGAAACCGCGCAAAAGCTCGCGGGCTTCATCGTCGTTTGGGGCAGACGTACATACGATTACGTCCATCCCCCAAATCTCGTCGACCTTATCGTAGTCGATCTCAGGAAACACAATGTGCTCCTTCAGGCCCATGGCAAAGTTGCCACGACCATCGAAACTCTTAGGGTTTAAGCCCCTAAAGTCCTTCACGCGCGGCAGCGCGATCGTAACCAAGCGGTCCAAGAACTCGTACATGCGGTGGCCGCGTAGAGTCACCTTGGCGCCGATTGCCATACCTTCGCGTAATTTATAAGTGGCGAGCGCCTTGCGCGACTTTGTTTGCACCGGCTTTTGCCCGGAGATGAGCGCCAAGTCACCGGCCGCATTGTCGACCTTCTTGCGATCAGCCACGCCTTCGCCAATGCCCATATTCAAGACGATTTTCTCAATCTTGGGCACCTGCATTGGGTTCTTGTACTCAAACTTCTTCAAGAGCGCGTCGCGCACAACCTTGTCGTAGTGCGTCTTCATGCGTGGGCGATAATCCTTTGGACGCTGCGCAGCAACCTTGGCCGCCTTCTCGCCTTTCGCCTGCTTGACAGGCTTGCCGCCCCCGGCTTGCTTAGCCTGATCCTGTGTAGGCGTTTTTGCGCCTTTGGCGGCAGATGTCGGTTTCTTTTTCTCAGCCATGGCTCATTACTTCTCCGGAATGACCTCACCTGAGCGCTTGGCGAAGCGAACTTTCGTACCGTCTTCAAGGAACTTAAAGCCCACGCGCGTCGGCTTGCCATCCCTTGGATCTTCGAGCGCCAGATTGGAAATGGCGATTGGTGCTTCCTTTGAGATGATCCCGCCTTCCAGCGAAGCGGACTGGCGCTGGTGGCGTCGCACCACGTTAACGCCGCGCACCATCGCGCGGCTCTCCTTCGGTATCATCTGGACCACTTCGCCGTGCTTACCCTTGTCGCGGCCAGCCAGTACGATCACGTGATCACCCTTTTTAATCTTGAGCGATGCCATCACAGCACCTCCGGCGCCAACGAAACGATCTTCATATGCTTCTTCAACCTCAGCTCACGTGTAACAGGCCCGAAGATGCGGGTGCCGACCGGCTCGCCTTGCGCGTTTATCAGTACCGCTGCATTGCGGTCAAAACGGATTAGCGAGCCATCCGGCCGCCGTACGCCTTTTGCAGTGCGCACCACGACGGCTTTCATCACTTGTCCCTTTTTCACACGGCCCTTCGGAATGGCCTCCTTTATGGAAACGACGATCGTGTCACCAACGGAGGCGTACCTGCGCTTTGAGCCGCCCAGGACCTTGATGCACTGAACACGGCGCGCGCCCGAATTATCGGCGACGTCGAGATTTGTCTCCATCTGGATCATCGCGCTCGTCCTTCTTAAGTACCGCCGCAAGAAGCGGCTCGTCCTTGATTACATTGAGCCTGCAAAAGCTCATCTTTGTCTTCCCGAGCAACGCCCGGCCCGATCCTCTAGCCGCTTGCTGTCTGCACGACCCATCTCTTGTGTTTCGAAATCGGCGCACTTTCCACGATCTCGACCCGATCGCCGTTCTTGAAGGCGTTGCCCTCATCGTGCGCCTGGTATTTCTTGGTCCGGCGCACGGTCTTCTTGAACAGCGGGTGGGTGTAGCGCCGCTCGACCTCGACCACGACGGTCTTGTCGTTCTTGTCGGAGACGACCACACCATTCAGCACGCGCTTGGGCATTTCGTCCTACTCCTTCAAAGCGCTCTTGGCGCCACTTCCAGCCCGTTTGTCACGAGCGATTGTACTTAATCGGGCGATGTCACGACGCACGGAGCGCACGCGCGAGGTGTTTTCCAACTGCCCAGAGGCCGCCTGAAAACGCAGGTTGAACTGCTCTTTCTTGAGCTTCTCCAGCTGATCATCGAGCTGGTCGAGCGACATGTCCCGCAGCGCTTCCGCCTTCATCGCCTATCCTCACCTAATCTTTTGCTTCGCCCGGTCCTCATCAGCCGATCCGCGTCACGATGCGTGTCTTGATCGGCAGCTTGGCAGCGCCCAAAGTGAGAGCCTCACGAGCCAGTTGATCGGCCACACCATCGAGCTCGAACATGATGCGACCAGGCTTTACCCGCGCGCACCAGAGTTCGGGTGACCCCTTGCCGGAACCCATACGGACTTCTTGCGGCTTCTTCGTCACCGGCACGTCGGGAAAAATTCGAATCCAAACACGTCCGGCACGCTTCATGTGACGCGTGATGGCGCGTCGCGCCGCCTCGATCTGGCGTGCGGTGATCCGCTCGGGCTCCACCGCCTTCAAGCCATGCGAGCCAAAATTCAAAGTCGCGCCGCCTTTGGCCGCTCCGTGGATACGGCCCTTGAAGACCTTGCGGTGCTTTGTTCGTTTGGGTTGCAGCATTGCTTCTGTTCCTCAACCTGCCGTTCAAGCCTTCGCAGGCTGCTCGGCGGGTGCGCCTTCCGAAGAGCGATCTCGTCGATCCCCATCGCGGCGCGGACGCCCGCCCCCACCGGCCTCTTGTAGATCCGCAGCGCGCCGCTCTGCCGCCATTGGATCGTGCTCTATGATCTCACCCTTAAAAATCCATACTTTGATGCCGATCACACCATAGGCCGTGCGCGCCACGCCGTAGCCAAAATCAATATCGGCACGCAGCGTGTGCAGCGGCACACGACCCTCGCGGTACCATTCAGTACGCGCAATCTCTGCGCCGCCCAAGCGGCCCGCTACGTTGATCCGAATGCCAACGGCACCAAGTCGCAGCGCTGCCTGCACCGATCTCTTCATAGCGCGGCGGAAGGCAATGCGGCGCTCTAGCTGCTGAGCGATGGCCTCGGCCACAAGATTGGCATCAATCTCGGGCTTGCGAATCTCAACGATGTTGAGATGCACATCTGAATCCGTAAGGCGGGCGAGCTGACCGCGCAGCTTCTCAATGTCGGCGCCCTTTTTGCCGATCAGCACACCAGGCCGCGCCGTGTGCACGGTGACCCGGCACTTCTTGTGAGGGCGCTCAATGACGACCTTGGAAATACCGGCCTGGCGACGCTGCTTCATGATATGCCCGCGCATCCGCATATCCTCGTGCAGCAAGCGGCCATACTCGCCACGACCTGCGAACCAGCGGCTGTCCCAGGTGCGGTTGACACCGACACGCAAGCCGATGGGATTGACCTTCTGGCCCATTACTCGGTCTCCTTCGCGGCCTTCTTGGCCTTGGCAGTTTTCTCTGGCGCCGCTGCTTTCTCCCCGCTACCAGCCCTTGCCAGTGTGGCTGCCTTTGCGGTCTTCGTCGTTGGCGCTGCCTTAGCGGATTTGGCCGCCTTCTTTTCCTTGCCGCCCTTCTCTAAATTTGCGGCCTTGCCGGGCTTAGTCGCAGCTTTTTTCCCAGTAGGCTGGGCTGCGGCTTCTTCCTTTTCGCGCACGATGACGGTGATCTGAGAGAACGGCTTCATGATGCTTGAGGCGCGTCCGCGGCCACGAGCATGAAATCGCTTCATTACAAGGTTTTTGCCGACGTGCGCCTCTGCAACCACGAGCTCGTTAACATCGAGGCCGTGGTTGTTCTCCGCGTTGGCAACCGCCGACATCACACACTTGCGCACGTCCTTGGCGATCCGCTTCCTGGAGAACTCCAGATCGGCCATTGCATTGTCGACCTTCTTGCCACGGATCAGCTCCGCGACAAGATTGAGTTTGCGCGGCGAAACTCTCAAGTTTCTCGTCACCGCCATTGCCTCGCTGTCGGTGAGGCTGCGCTCTCGCTTGGCCTTGCCCATTTTACCGTTTCACCGCTTTCCTATCGCCGCTGTGCCCGTGGAAGGACCGGCTCGGCGCGAACTCGCCGAACTTATGGCCAATCATGTCCTCGCTCACCGACACTGGAATGTGTTTCTGCCCGTTGTAGACGCCGAACGTTAGACCCACGAACTGCGGCAGAATCGTCGAACGACGACTCCAAATCTTGATGATCTCGTTTCGCCCCCCCTGGCGTACCTTCTCCGCCTTCTTGAGAAGGTATCCGTCGACGAACGGGCCTTTCCAAACTGAGCGTGCCATAAAACTTCTCCTCGGAGCCAGTCGGCTACTTCTTCTTCTTCGCCTTGCGGCTGCGAATGATGAACTTGTCGGTCGCCTTGTTTTTGCGGGTCTTGGCGCCCTTCGTTGGCTTGCCCCAGGGTGTTGCCCAATGCTTGCCGCCACAGGTGCGCCCCCCATTGGGGTGATCGATGGGGTTCATGGCAACCGAGCGCACGGTCGGGCGACGGCCCCTCCAACGGGTACGGCCGGCTTTGCCGGTCACAGTATTTGAATGATCCGGGTTGGAGACCGCACCTACGGTCGCCATGCATTCGGCCCGCACACGACGCGTCTCACCCGAACTTAGTTTGAGAATGGCCCATCCTGCATCACGGCCAACAAGCTGAACGAAGGTGCCAGCCGACCGCGCCAATTGTCCACCGCGACCTGGCTTCATCTCCACGTTGTGCACGATCGTGCCGATTGGCATCGACGACAGAGGCATGGCATTGCCGGGCTTTACGTCGACCTTCTCGCCCGCGATGACCTGGTCGCCAGCTGCCAGCCTCTGAGGCGCCAGGATGTAGGCAAGGTCACCATCCTGATACTTGATTAGAGCGATAAAGGCAGAACGATTAGGATCGTATTCAAGACGTTCCACTTTGCCCTCAACGTCGTGCTTCCTGCGGCGAAAATCGACGAGACGGTAGCGCTGCTTGTGCCCGCCACCAATATGCCGCGTGGTGATGCGTCCGTCATTGTTGCGACCGCCTGTCTTGGATTTGCCTGCCACCAGTGTCTTGACCGGCGGCCCCTTCCACAACTGGCCGCGGTTGACGATCACAAGTTGACGCTGGCCTGGTGAGGTGGGGCGGAATGTCTTTAAAGCCATGGGTCCATCTCCTTATAGGCCTGTTGCCAAGTCGATGGTGTGGCCCTCTTCGAGGGTCACGATCGCTTTTTTCACGCTGCTCTGCACACCTGAACGGCCACGAAAGGCTTTGACCTTGCCCTTGCGCACAAGCGTGTTAACCGCCTTGACCTTCACCTTAAAGAGTCTCTCTACGGCGGCCTTGATCTGCGGCTTTGTTGCCTTAGGCGCCACCTTAAAAATCACTTGGTTCGCCTCTGAGACGAGTGTCGACTTCTCTGTGATGAGCGGCGCGACTATAACGTCGTAAGCACTGAGTTTGCTCATGCCTTGGCCTCCCCGTCGGCCTTACGGCTAGCCTCTACCTCGGCAAAGCGGTGTTCCAAAGCGGTAACCGCTGCCTTTGTCAGAACTAATTTCTTGCGCCGCAGGATGTCGTAAACGTTGATGCCCTGCACCGGCAGCACGTCGATATTTGGTAGGTTGCGCGCCGCTCTCACAAAGCCCGTGTCGAGCTCCGCCCCATCGATGATGAGCGCGTTCGTCCAGTCGAGCTTGGCAAATTGGTTTCTCAAGGCATTGGTCTTGCCATCCGTCGAGGCGGCCTTGTCAAGCACCGTTATCTCGCCTGCTTGCGCCTTAGCAGAAAGCGCATGGCGCAAGGCAAGTGCGCGCACCTTCTTGGGCAGTCCCACCGCGTGGCTTTTCGGCTTTGGACCGAACGCCTTGCCGCCGCCGCGAAATTGCGGCGCTGACTTGTCGCCGTGCCGCGCCTGTCCAGAACCCTTCTGCCGGCTCATCTTGGCTCCCGTAACGTGAACCTCGGAGCGATCCTGCGCGTGGTGCGTGCCGGCCATGCGCTTCAGCTGCTGGTAGCGCACCATGCGGTGAATCAAATCCGGACGCGACTTTAGGCCGTAGATCGCATCGGCTAGCTCTACCGTTCCGGCCTTGGATGCCTCGAGCGTGGTGACGTCGGCTTTCATCACGCTTGCTCCTTTATCTCGGTTGCCTCAGAGGCCTCAGCCGGCGTATTCATATCAGCCGCGCCGACGCGCGCCTTGAAGGCCCCCGGTCGCGGCGCGTCCTTCGGCGGGGCCTTCCTGACGGCGTCACGAACCAGCACCCAACCGCCCTTTGCGCCGGGCACGGCGCCGCGCACCATCACAAGCCCGCGAACAGAATCTGTCTTCACGACCGCGAGGTTTTGCGTGGTCACGCGCGCATCTCCCATATGCCCGGCCATCTTCTTGCCCTTGAAGACTTTGCCAGGGTCTTGGCGCTGACCGGTCGAACCGTGCGCGCGGTGTGAAAGAGAGGTGCCGTGGCTAGCGCGCCCTCCCCCGAAGTTCCAGCGCTTCATGGCACCCTGGAAGCCTTTGCCCTGATTGGTGCCAGTAACGTCAACAAATTGACCGGCGATGAAGTGGTCCGCCGTGATCTCCGCACCCACCTCGATCAAATTGTCCGGGCTAACACGAAACTCTGCAAGCTTACGTTTGGGCTCGACCTTGGCGATCGCAAAGTTTTGCCGATCTGCCTTGGTCAGGCGTGAAGGCTTGCGCATGCCTGCCCCAAGCTGCAACGCCGTATAACCGTTTTTATCGTTCGTGCGGTGGCCTAGGACCTGACATTTGTCGAGCTTCAACACGGTCACCGGGATGTGTTCGCCGGCGTCCGTAAAGATGCGGGTCATGCCCACCTTCTGTGCAATCACTCCGGAACGCATACCGAGCATTCCTTCCTTCTTCTTGTAGATCTCACCGGCAAAAGTGCCATTTCTAAGTACCGCAAACCCCTAGAGTTTGATCTCGACGTCGACACCTGCGGCCAGGTCCAGTTTCATCAGCGCGTCGACCGTCTGAGGCGTCGGGTCAACAATGTCCAGCAGCCGCTTGTGCGTCCGCATTTCGAACTGCTCACGGCTCTTCTTGTCGATGTGTGGCGACCGATTGACCGTGAACCGCTCAAAGCGGGTCGGCAGCGGGATTGGCCCTCGCACCTCAGCGCCCGTACGTTTCGCCGTAGCGACGATCTCTCGCGTAGAAGCATCCAAGATCCGATGATCGAACGCCTTCAGTCGGATGCGAATATTTTGGCCGTTCATGTCCCGCACTCATCCAAAAGAAAGGAGCGCCCACCTGCTGGGCGCTCTTTTGTTTCATTGCCTCTATTCGGTAATCTTGGCGACGACGCCCGCACCAACTGTTCGCCCACCTTCGCGGATAGCGAAGCGAAGCTTCTCCTCCATGGCGATCGGCTGAATGAGCTCGACGTCCATCGTGACGTTGTCTCCTGGCATCACCATTTCCGTCCCCGACGGCAACGTCACAACGCCGGTCACGTCGGTCGTACGAAAATAGAACTGCGGCCGGTAGTTGGTGAAGAACGGCGTATGACGGCCACCCTCCTCCTTGGTGAGGATGTAGGCCTCGGCTTTGAACTTCTTATGCGGCTTCACTGAACCCGGCTTGCACAGCACCTGGCCGCGTTCCACTGCCTCCTTGTCGATGCCGCGGAGTAGGCAGCCTACATTGTCGCCAGCCTCGCCACTGTCGAGTAGCTTGCGGAACATCTCAACACCGGTCACCGTCGACTTCTGCGTGTCGCGGATGCCGACGATCTCGACTTCCTCGCCAACCTTGACGATCCCGCGCTCGATGCGGCCCGTCACAACCGTACCGCGACCGGAGATGGAGAACACGTCTTCGATCGGCATCAGGAACGGCTGATCCTTGGGACGCTCGGGCTGCGGGATGTAGTCATCAACCGCTTTCATAAGCTCCAAAACCGCATTCTTTCCAATCTCGGGGGTCTTATCTTCAAGCGCCATCAGGGCCGACCCCTTGACGATGGGAATGTCGTCACCCGGGAACTGGTAGGCGGACAGTAGCTCGCGCAGCTCCATCTCCACGAGCTCAATCAGCTCGGGGTCATCGACCATGTCAACCTTATTGAGGAACACGACAAGCGCCGGAACACCGACCTGGCGGGCGAGCAGGATGTGCTCGCGCGTCTGCGGCATGGGACCGTCAGCGGCGGAGACGACAAGAATTGCGCCGTCCATCTGGGCCGCGCCCGTAATCATGTTCTTCACGTAGTCCGCGTGGCCTGGGCAATCGACGTGCGCGTAGTGGCGCTTCTCCGTCTCATACTCGACGTGCGCGGTGGAGATCGTGATGCCACGCTCGCGCTCCTCCGGCGCCTTGTCGATCTGGTCGTATGCTGTGAATGTCGCCCCGCCGCTCTCAGCAAGTGTTTTCGTGATCGCAGCCGTCAGGGTCGTCTTGCCGTGATCGACGTGACCGATCGTACCAATGTTGCAGTGCGGTTTGGTCCGCTCGAATTTCGACTTGGCCATCTTAGGCTCTCCACCTTCAGTTTTCGTTCCTTAAAGGAACCAGTACGTATTTCACTCGGGTGAGGCGATACTGTCCTCCGAGCGCCTCATCCCATCCGCCTCATTCTCAGGCGAACTTTGCCTTCACCTCGTCCGCCACGTTGCGCGGGACATCCGCGTAGTGCTCAAACTGCATCGTGTAGGACGCGCGGCCCTGGCTCATGGAGCGCAGCTGGCTCACGTATCCAAACATATTGGCGAGTGGCACAAACGCACGGACCACGGTCGCGTTGCCACGCATCTCCTGATTGCGAATTTGCCCGCGGCGGCTGTTGAGATCCCCGATAACGCCGCCAAGAAAATCACCAGGAGTGACCACCTCAACGTCCATAATCGGCTCGAGCAGCTTCACGCCCGCCTTTTCGCAGCCCTCTCTTGCGGCAGCGCGCGAGGCAATCTCGAACGCGATGGCTGAAGAGTCGACTTCATGGAAGGCGCCATCAAACAGCGTCACCTTCATGTCGACCATCGGGAAGCCGATGAGAACACCGCTGTCCCACACCGACCGGATCCCCTTTTCCACGCCGGGGATATATTCCTTCGGCACCGCGCCACCGACGACTTCCGAGGCAAATTCGTTACCCTTGCCGGTCTCGTTAAGCTCCATTCGTAGCTTGACGCGTGCGAACTGCCCCGTTCCACCAGTCTGCTTCTTGTGAGTGTAGTCGACTTCCGTCGGCTTCACGAGCGTCTCACGATAGGCTACCTGCGGTGCTCCGACGTTCGCCTCCACGCCGTAGACGCGCCTCAAGATATCGACCTTGATGTCGAGGTGAAGCTCGCCCATGCCGCGCAGGATCGTCTCGCCCGACTCCGCATCGACCGCCACGCGGAACGAGGGGTCCTCGATCGACATGGTGTGAAGTGACAGCGACATCTTCTCCTGATCTACCTTGGTCTTGGGCTCGACCTTCATCTCAATGACAGGGTCGGGAAAGTCCATCTTCTCCAGAATCACAGGCTTGTTGGGATCGCAAAGGGTCTCGCCCGTACGTATATCCTTAAGCCCCGAGATAGCGATGATGTCACCCGTGTAAGCTTCCTTGATCTCTTCGCGATCGGCGGCATGCATGAGATACATGCGCCCCACGCGCTCCTTTTTATTGCGCGTGGTATTAGCGAGCGCGTCCCCGCTTTTCACCTTGCCCGAGTAGATGCGGCAGAAACTGATCGAACCAACATGCTCGAAGCTCATGATCTTGAACGCCAGCATCGACAATGGCTCACTGTCCGATGGCTTGCGCAGCACCGGCTCGCCGGTGTGGGGGTCTTCGGCTGTGAATGCTTCGCGATCCGACGGCGCAGGCAGGAAGTCGACGACGGCGTCGAGCAACGGTTGCACGCCCTTATTCTTGAACGCTGAGCCACACATCATCGGATAGAAGGCGGCGGTAACTGTTGCTTTGCGAATTAGGCTGCGTAGCGTGTCGACGTCGGGTTCATTGCCCTCCAAGTAGGCTTCCATGGCGGCGTCATCCATCTCGACCGCCGCTTCAATCATGGCCGCCCGGAACTCGGCCGCGCGTTCTTTGAGGTCGTCAGGAATCTCCTGCACTTCCATTTTAGAATCTTTGCCATCCCCGTCCCAGACGTAGGCTTTCATCGTGATAAGATCGACGACTCCGGCGAAATCGGCCTCCGCACCTATGGGTATCTGTATCGGCACCGTACGAGCACCGAGCTTCTCCTTGATGTCGGAAACACACATATAGAAATCTGCACCGGTCTTATCCATCTTGTTGGCAAAGATGATGCGCGGCACACCATATTTGTCACCCTGACGCCATACCGTCTCCGTCTGAGGCTCGACGCCTTGGTTAGAGTCGAGCACACATACGGCACCGTCCAGCACGCGCAAGCTACGCTCAACTTCGATGGTGAAGTCCACATGCCCCGGCGTATCGATAATGTTGAGGCGGCGCTTTCTGCCATCGCGGCCAGGCCAGAAGCACGTCGTCGCAGCCGACGTGATCGTTATACCGCGTTCAGCCTCCTGCTCCATGAAGTCCATCGTGGCAGCGCCATCGTGCACTTCACCAATCTTATAGGACCGACCGCTATAATAGAGGATCCGCTCACTCGTCGTCGTCTTTCCGGCATCAATGTGGGCCATGATACCGAAGTTGCGGTAGTCCTCGATCGCATATTCGCGGGGCATGCTTTAGTGCTCCGAAAAACCTGGTTACCAGCGGTAATGGGAGAAGGCCCGGTTGGCCTCCGCCATCTTGTGGGTGTCTTCCCGCTTCTTGACCGCTGTCCCTCGATTATTGGAAGCGTCTAAAAGCTCTCCCGATAGTCTGTCGACCATCGTATTCTCGTTGCGCGCGCGCGCAGCTGCGATAAGCCAACGGATCGCCAAGGCCTGGCGCCGCTCCACGCGCACTTCTACCGGCACCTGATAAGTCGCACCGCCGACACGGCGTGAACGCACTTCCACGGCTGGCATGACGTTATCGAGTGCCTGGCGGAAAAGCTGCACTGGATCCGACTTCGCCTTGGTCTCCATCCGATCGAATGCGCCGTAAACGATGCGCTCGGCGACGGATTTCTTACCCTCATTCATCACCGCGTTCATGAACTTGGTGATGACGACTTCGCCGAACTTTGGGTCGGGATTCACCTCCCGTTTTTCGGCCCTATGACGACGGGACATTGCTTCTTCGTCCTTCGCTTTACTCTCTCAACAACAATGGTCCGCTTTGCCGGCCCATGGATCCCACATTCGCGGGGGCAACCACCAGCGGCGATCACTTTGGCCGCTTGGCTCCATATTTTGAACGCCGCTGTTTGCGGCCTGATACGCCTTGCGTATCGAGCACACCGCGCACGATGTGATAGCGGACACCTGGAAGGTCTTTAACGCGGCCGCCTCGAATGAGCACTACGGAGTGCTCCTGCAGGTTATGGCCCTCGCCGGGAATGTAGCCAATTACCTCATGCCCGTTGGTCAGACGGATTTTCGCCACCTTACGCAGAGCCGAATTCGGCTTCTTCGGGGTCGTCGTATAGACGCGCGTGCACACACCGCGCTTTTGAGGGCACGCCTCCATGTGGCGCGACTTCTCGCGGAACGCCTTCTGACCCCGGGGTTTCCGGATTAACTGTTGTATCGTCGGCATTTGTCTTGTCCGTCCCACTCAGCGTTTTCTGGCCTCAAATGCGCATACGCTATGTCGGCCCTGCCTTGCTACGCTCGCACAGCGCGCCCGGCACGAAAAAACCAGAGGACCATACAGCCCTCAAAGGAGCCGCAGATCATGGTTCGAATTTTTCCTCTGCTTTGTGACGGCAGCGTCTAGGCCAGGAATAGCAGCCCTTATTGCTGCGGAATTGGTCTACCACCTACCGTGAGAGTTGGAGACCTATATACAGAGCGCCAAATGTGGTCAACACCCGCCTCTCAGTGGAGGACACATTTTTTCGTTGTCAGCAAGCTTTGGCAAGCCGCTTCTGCCCGATCCACCTGGGGCGGTTGCGGCTGCCCCGCCGGCGGCAACCTGGCACCCTCCTATATCCGCGCCGCGATTAGCAGTGCTACTCGGCGGCCTCCTCGGTCGTACGCCGGCGCCGGCGTACTGGCGTCGCACCTGGACCAGCAAGCGCTTTTTCGGCGTCAGCCTTGGCCTGCTCCCGCGCGATCAGGTCATCGCGCTTGGCGGCAATCTTACGAAGCCGGCGCAACGTTCCGCCCGTACCAGCAGGTATGAGCCGTCCAACAATCACGTTCTCCTTGAGGCCTTCCAATGTGTCGATCTTGCCGGTGACGGCAGCATCTGTCAGCACGCGGGTGGTCTCCTGGAACGATGCAGCCGAGATGAAGGAGCGAGTCTGCAGCGACGCTTTAGTAATACCGAGCAGAACCGCGTGAGCTGTTGCAGGCTTCTTTCCTGTTGCCTCCATCTCCGCATTCTTCTCGTCGAGTTCGATACGATCGAGCTGCTCACCCTTGATCAAGTCGGTATCACCTATATCCGTGATTTCAACTTTCTGCAGCATCTGGCGGACAATCACCTCGATGTGCTTGTCGTTGATGGTCACGCCTTGGAGGCGGTAGACGTCCTGGACCTCGTTGATCAGGTAATTAGCGAGTTCCTCCACGCCCTTAATGGCGAGTATGTCGTGCGGCGCCGGGTGACCATCGTAGATGAATTCGCCCTTCTCAACACGATCGCCTTGCTGCACCGCCAGGCTCTTGCCTCGCGCGATCAGATACTCAGCCGGCTCTTCTTTGTCACTGTCCGGTTTGATCGCAATCCGCTGCTTATTCTTATAGTCCTTGCCGAACTCGATCGTGCCGGAAATCTCCGCAATAATGGCGTGATCCTTCGGCCGGCGCGCTTCGAACAACTCAGCAACGCGCGGCAGACCGCCGGTAATATCTCCCGACTTGGCCGACGCGGTGGGGATGCGCGCCAGCACGTCGCCGGCCTTTACTTGAGCGCCCGGCTCAACCGACAGGATAGTATCGACGGCGAGCAGATACCGCGCATCGCCACCACGCGCGACCTTGATCGGCTTACCCTTACTGTCCTTGACGACAATCGCCGGCTTCAGGTCGGCGCTGCGCGGGGACGCACGCCAGTCGACGATGACGCGGTTGGTCGTGCCCTTCATCTCGTCGGTTTGCTCACGCACCGAGGCACCTTCGATCAGATCCTCAAAGTCCACCTTGCCGCTGACCTCGGTGAGGATCGGCCGGGTGTAAGGATCCCACTGGGCCAACTTGGTGCCACGCTGCACCGCATCCCCGTCTTTGACGTGGACACGTGCGCCGTATGGTACCTTGTTTGTGGCAAGCTCCTTGCCGCTCTGATCGACGATCACAATCGACATCGTCCGGGTCATCGAAACGTTGCGACCCTGACCGTCTTTCACTACAGCCGGATTCTTGATCTTTACTTTGCCATTGAAGTTGGACTCAATGAATGACTGGTCGACGAGGTTCGCCGTGCCACCAATATGAAACGTACGCATGGTGAGCTGCGTGCCCGGCTCGCCGATCGACTGAGCGGCGATAACGCCGACTGCTTCGCCAATATTGACCGGGGTGCCGCGCGCCAGGTCGCGCCCATAACACTTGCCGCACACGCCCGTAATCGTCTCACAAGTCAGCACCGAGCGGATGCGCACCTCCTGCACCTCGGCCTTGTCGATCATCTCAGCGTGGCGCTCCTCGATCAGTTCGCCGTCCTTGACGATGACCTTATTGTGGTCGGTCGGATCGACAATATCTTCTGCCGCCGTGCGCCCTAGCACACGGGCAGCCAGAGAAACGATCACCTGTCCGGCATCGACAACAGCCTGAACTTTGATGCCGCCCTCAGTTCCGCAATCCTCTTCTATAATGATGCTATCTTGCGCGACGTCGACCAGACGCCGGGTTAGATAGCCTGAGTTAGCCGTCTTGAGTGCTGTGTCCGCGAGGCCCTTGCGCGCACCGTGCGTCGAGTTGAAGTACTCGAGCACCGACAGTCCCTCCTTGAAGTTGGAGATAATTGGCGTCTCAATGATCTCGCCTGATGGCTTGGTCATGAGGCCACGCATTCCGGCAAGCTGCTTCATCTGTGCTGGGCTGCCGCGGGCGCCAGAGTGACCCATCATGTAGATCGAGTTGACCGGTTTCTCGCGGCCGCCCTTGCCTTCCGTTTCCACGGCCGAGATGCGATCCATCATTTCCTTGGCGATCTCGTCGGTGCACTTCGACCAGGCATCGACCACCTTGTTATATTTTTCGAGCTGGGTGATGAGACCGTCGTTGTACTGCTGCTCAAACTCAAGCACCATATCATTGGTCCGCCCAACGATTTCGGCCTTAGAGTCAGGGATCAGCATGTCGTCCTTGCCGAACGAAATGCCCGCCTTGAAGGCCTGGTCGAACCCGAGTGCCATAATCTGATCGCAGAATATCACCGTCTCTTTCTGCCCGCAGTTGCGGTAGACGGCATCGATCATTCCCGTGATCGCCTTTTTTGTCAGCAGCTGGTTGACGAGCGCGAAGCTCACCCCGGGCCGCCGCGGCAACAGCTCGCCGAGCATCATGCGGCCAGGCGACGTCTCCACGATTTCAGTGATCTCCTCACCTTCATTGTCCACTGTCTTGAAGCGGCCTTTCACCTTCGTATGCAGGGTTGCGACACCCGCCTCGAGCGCGTGGCGCACCTCATCGACCGAGCCCAACAACATGCCTTCGCCGGGCTCCTTGTCGCGAATGATCGACAGGTAGTAGAGACCCAGAACAATGTCCTGACTGGGCACGATAATAGGTGAGCCGTTAGCCGGGTGGAGGATGTTATTGGTGGACATCATCAACACGCGCGCTTCGAGCTGTGACTCCAGCGACAGCGGCACGTGAACAGCCATCTGATCACCATCGAAGTCTGCGTTGAAGGCCGCGCAAACAAGCGGGTGGAGCTGTATCGCCTTGCCCTCGATCAGGGTTGGCTCGAAGGCTTGGATGCCAAGGCGGTGCAGCGTCGGCGCGCGGTTCAAGAGCACGGGATGCTCTCGGATGACTTCATCGAGGATATCCCAAACCTCAGGACGCTCCTTCTCGACCAGTTTCTTGGCTTGCTTCACCGTTGCGGCTTGGCCCTGGGCCTGCAGCTTCGCGTAGATGAACGGCTTGAACAGCTCGAGCGCCATCTTCTTGGGCAGTCCACACTGGTGCAGCTTGAGCTCCGGCCCGACCACGATCACGGATCGGCCTGAATAGTCGACGCGCTTACCAAGTAAGTTCTGGCGGAAGCGGCCCTGCTTGCCCTTGAGCATGTCAGCGAGCGACTTCAACGGTCTCTTGTTGGCGCCTGTGATGACGCGTCCACGCCGCCCGTTGTCGAAAAGCGCATCGACAGATTCCTGCAGCATCCGCTTTTCGTTGCGGATAATGATATCGGGCGCCCTCAGCTCCATCAGCCGCTTGAGACGGTTATTGCGGTTGATGACGCGGCGATAGAGGTCGTTCAGGTCGGAGGTCGCAAAGCGGCCACCGTCGAGTGGAACCAACGGACGCAGCTCCGGGGGGATAACCGGCACTACGGTCAGAATCATCCACTCCGGCCGGTTGCCCGACGCCATAAACGCTTCGATCACTTTTAGCCGTTTGCCGAGCTTCTTTGGCTTGAGTTCGGTTGTTGCCTCGGAGATTTCCTGTCGGAGGTCCTCACTGATCTTTGGCAGGTCCATCGCCGAGAGCATTACGCGAATCGCCTCCGCGCCGATCCCGGCGGTGAAGCAATCGGGACCGTGTTCATCCAGCGCGCGCTCGTACTCTTCCTCGCTCAGCAATTGCTTTTCACGGAAAGCTGTGATGCCCGGCTCAATGACAATGTAGCTCTCAAAGTAGAGAACGCGCTCCAATTCCTTCAATGGCATATCGAGCAGAAGACCGATGCGCGACGGCAGAGACTTCAAAAACCAGATATGCGCGACCGGAGCGGCCAGCTCGATATGGCCCATGCGCTCGCGACGCACCTTGGCAAGCGTCACCTCGACACCGCATTTCTCGCAGATCAGACCCTTGTACTTCATGCGCTTGTATTTGCCGCATAAGCATTCATAGTCCTTGATCGGCCCGAAGATGCGCGCGCAGAAAAGTCCGTCCCGCTCTGGCTTGAAGGTGCGATAGTTGATTGTCTCGGGCTTCTTGATCTCGCCGAACGACCACGAATGGATATCGTCAGGACTCGCAATCGATATCTTGATCTGGTCAAACGTCGGAATCGGCGCTTGCGACTTAAACAGATTGGTCATCTCGTTCATTCGGTCTCTCCATTCGGGGCGCGGCGGTCACCCCGTTCTTGTCGGCCCGAGGAAGAAATCGCGGTATCCTCGGTAAATGGACCCTGGCTCAAGAGGCCCTTAGAACGCCTGCGCGCTTAGCCTCATGCGCGCCAGATTTCTGGGGGCCACGTCAGGCCCTCATCGGTTTAATTAAATTCTATTCGGCGGCCGGAGGCAGCTGTGGCCGTTCGCTCTGTTCCTCTGAATTCTCGATAGCCTTTGTGTCAGAGCTTTCCAGCTCAACATTGAGACCAAGCGCACGCATTTCCTTGACGAGCACGTTGAAGCTTTCTGGCACACCTGCTTCGAACGCGTCGTCGCCGCGTACGATAGCCTCATAGACCTTGGTGCGGCCGGCAACGTCATCCGATTTAACGGTCAACATTTCTTGCAGCGTGTAGGCGGCGCCGTAGGCTTCGAGCGCCCAAACCTCCATCTCGCCGAAGCGCTGGCCGCCGAACTGAGCTTTGCCGCCCAGCGGTTGTTGCGTCACAAGACTGTAAGGTCCGATGGAGCGTGCGTGGATCTTGTCGTCGACGAGGTGGTGCAGCTTTAAGAGGTACTTGTAGCCTACCGTCACTTTGCGATCGAACGGCTTGCCTGTACGCCCGTCGAACAGCGTGATCTGACCCGACGAATCGAATCCGGCCGCCGTGAGCATTTCGACGATGTCGGGCTCGCGCGCACCATCGAACACGGGCGTTGCCACAGGCACACCCGTCTTCAACTGCTCGGCGATTTGTCCCAATTCCTCGTCCTTGACGTTGGCCTGGATCTCATCCTTTCCGTATATGCGCTCAAGGTCTTCGCGCAATTCTTGAGCCTGTCCACTCTCGCGGAACTTATGCAGCGCATCATCAATGATGCGCCCCAGGCCCCGGCACGCCCATCCCATGTGGGTTTCCAGGATCTGCCCAACGTTCATACGGCTGGGCACGCCAAGCGGATTGAGCACGACGTCGACGTGGGTGCCATCCTCCAGGAACGGCATATCCTCCACTGGCACGATCATCGAGACGACGCCCTTATTACCATGGCGACCTGCCATCTTATCGCCCGGCTGGATTTTCCGCTTTACGGCGACGAAGACCTTGACCATCTTCATGACGCCAGGCGGTAACTCGTCGCCGCGCTGCAACTTGTCGACCTTATCGACAAAACGGCGCTCCAGGCTTTTCTTGGCGTCCTCGTACTGCTTGTTGATCGCCTCGATCTCACCTTGCGCTTTTTCGTCCTTGAGGCCGATTTCCCACCACTGGCTGCGCGGGATCTCATCGAGTATCTGTTCTGTGATTGGCTCGCCCGTACTCACCGCCGTAGGACCCTTGGAGACAGTCGCCCCCTTGAGTGCCTGCTTGAGGCGCGCATAGACGTTGCGATCGAGGATCTGCATCTCATCGTCGCGGTCTTTGGCGAGACGCTCAATCTCCTCGCGCTCGATCGCCATCGCGCGCTCGTCCTTGTCTACGCCATGCCGATTGAAGACGCGCACTTCGACGATCGTCCCAGCCACGCCAGGCGGTAGTCGCAACGAGGTGTCGCGCACGTCGGAAGCCTTCTCACCGAAGATAGCACGCAGAAGCTTTTCCTCTGGCGTCATCGGGCTTTCGCCCTTCGGTGTGATCTTACCCACCAGGATGTCGCCCGGATGGACCTCCGCACCGATGTAGACGATCCCGGCCTCGTCGAGGTTCTTCAGCGCCTCTTCCGAAACATTGGGAATGTCACGCGTGATCTCCTCCGGTCCGAGCTTGGTGTCCCGAGCCATAACCTCGAACTCCTCGATATGAATCGAGGTGAAAACGTCGTCAAAGACGACGCGCTCGGACAAGAGGATGGAATCCTCAAAATTGTAGCCCATCCACGGCATGAAAGCGACCAGCACGTTCTTGCCGAGCGCCAAATCGCCAAGATCGGTTGAGGGGCCATCAGCAATAATCTCACCGGCCTCCACTTTTTCCCCAACGTGCACCAAAGGCCGTTGATTGATGCAGGTATTTTGATTGGACCGCTGGAACTTGCGCAGCCGATAAATGTCAACGCCCGGCTTGGAGGGGTCGGTCTCCTCGGTTGCACGGATCACGATCCGCGTTGCGTCGACCTGGTCGATCATACCGGTGCGCCGCGCTGCAATGGCCGCCCCGGAGTCGCGCGCCACCACCTCCTCCATGCCGGTACCGACCAGCGGCGCTTCGGCCTTGATGAGCGGCACTGCCTGCCGCTGCATGTTTGACCCCATCAGCGCACGGTTGGCGTCGTCATTCTCCAAGAAAGGAATGAGCGCGGCGGCAACCGAGACTAGCTGTTTGGGCGAAACGTCAATGTAGTCGACCTTATCAGGCGATACGAGTAAGACGTCACCCTGGTAGCGGCAAGTGATGAGGTCGCCGGTTAGTTTGCCCTTGGCGTCGATCTGGGCATTTGCCTGCGCAACGTGATGGCGCATCTCCTCCATCGCCGAAAGGTACACGACCTCATCGGTCAATTTGCTATGCACCACTTTGCGGTAAGGGCTCTCGATGAAGCCGTATTTATTAACGCGCGCAAACGTCGCCAACGAATTGATCAGACCAATATTCGGGCCTTCCGGCGTTTCAATGGGACAGATACGTCCGTAGTGCGTGGGGTGCACGTCGCGCACTTCGAAACCCGCGCGCTCGCGCGTAAGACCGCCAGGCCCCAGCGCCGAGAGACGCCGTTTATGCGTGATCTCTGAAAGCGGGTTGGTCTGATCCATGAATTGCGACAGCTGTGACGAGCCAAAAAACTCGCGCACCGCCGCTGCCGCCGGTTTAGCATTGATCAGGTCTTGTGGCATCACCGTGTCAATATCGACCGAGCTCATGCGCTCCTTGATCGCGCGCTCCATGCGCAGCAAGCCGACACGGTACTGATTCTCCATCAACTCACCGACAGAGCGTACGCGTCGGTTTCCGAGGTGATCGATATCGTCGATGTCGCCTTTGCCGTCACGCAAATCGACAAGCGTCTTGATGACCGCGAGGATGTCCTCCTTGCGAAGCACGCGCATCGTGTCGGGCGCATCCAGTTCAAGGCGCATATTCATTTTGACACGGCCAACGGCAGACAGATCATACCGCTCCGAATCAAAGAACAGCATTTGGAAAAGCGCCGTAGCGGCCTCAATCGTAGGCGGTTCACCGGGTCGAATAACCCGGTAGATGTCCATTAACGCCTCTTCCTGATTAGCGTTCTTGTCGATGTTAAGCGTGTTGCGGATAAAGGGACCCACGTTGATGTGATCGATGTCGAGGAGTGGAAATTCCTTGATCTTCTGATCCTTGAGCTCTGCCAATAGTTCGGCATCAATCTCACGGCCCGCCTCAGCATGGATTTTGCCCGTCGCCAGATCGACGGTGTCCTCAGCAAGATAGCGCCCTGCCAGATCTTCTGAGCCGACGAGCACTTCTTTGAGCCCCCCTTTCGCCAACTCGCGCGCCTTGCGCGCAGTGATTTTTTCACCCCCCTTGAATACGACCTCGCCTGTCTTCGCATCAGCAAAATCGCCCGCCGGCGTCATGCCGCGCATTTTCTCCGGCACAAACGGCATCTTCCAGCCGCGCTTAGATTCCTTGACGGGGATGTGCTTGTAGAATGTCGCCAGGATCTCTTCGTCATTGAGACCCAGCGCATACAGTAGCGTGGTGACAGGCAACTTGCGGCGGCGATCGATGCGCACGTAAACGACGTCTTTAGCGTCGAACTCGAAATCAAGCCACGAGCCTCGATAAGGGATTATACGCGCCGCAAATAACAGCTTGCCCGACGCGTGCGTACGCCCGCGATCATGGTCAAAGAAGACCCCCGGAGAGCGGTGCATCTGACTGACGATCACGCGTTCGGTGCCATTAATGACGAAAGTGCCGTTAGACGTCATCAGCGGCATGTCGCCCATATAGACGTCCTGCTCCTTCACGTCCTTGACGGACTTGGAGCCCGTCTCCTCATTGATGTCGAACACGATAAGGCGAAGCTTCACTTTCAACGGCGCGGAGTAGGTCATGTCGCGCTGCATGCACTCTTCGACGTCGTACTTCTCTGGCTCAAAGTCGTAGCGCACGAACTCCAGCGTCGCCCGCCCCGAAAAATCGGAAATTGGGAATACTGACTTGAAAACAGCCTGCAATCCATGATCGTCGGATCGGCCGCCAGCCGGTTCCTTAACCATCAAAAAGTCATCATACGAGCTCTTTTGAACCTCGATGAGATTCGGCATCGCCGCGACTTCTTGAATGGATCCGAATTGCTTCCGGATGCGCTTGCGGCCGGTGATGATCTCAGCCATATCCGCTCCTTGTAATTCGCAGGCGACGACCCTGCGCTTTGTTGCTTTGTGCGGCGAGGACCGCCAAACCCTCGCGCTTGAAAACGGTTCACCGGAAGGCCCATTTTAGGACTACTTCGCCCCAGAAGACCCTCCAGAAAACCGTCATAACTAGCTCGCCATAGTCGCGCTTGGCAGCAATCGACCGACAAGTGACAGTCGACGCTCGGAGAAATCCGATCGCCGACTGCCAAATATCTGCTGCATTACTTAATCTCGACAGACGCGCCCTGATCCTCAAGCTGCTTCTTTAGCTTGTCGGCCTCGTCCTTTGGCACACCCTCCTTTACGGGCTTGCCGCCGGCCTCCACCAAATCCTTCGCCTCCTTGAGTCCAAGGCCGGTGATGGCACGAACCTCTTTAATGACATTGATCTTCTTGTCACCGGCTGCATTGAGAATGACGGTGAACTCCGTCTGCTCCTCCGCCGCTGGTGCGGCTGCACCTGGAGCCGCAGCCACAGCCACGGCTGCCGCCGCAGATACGCCCCACTTGTCTTCCAACATCTTGGCAAGCTCGGCTGCCTGCAAGACGGTGAGGCCTGAGAGATCATCGACGATCTTTGCAAGATCAGTCATGGCTTACTTCCTTCCGGTCTGAACCTAGTATCTGACAATGCAGTCTTGAGAACTGCGTATTTGCTTCGTGAAGCCTAAGCGTCGCCCAGGCAGAATCATGCTGCCTCGCCTTGCGATGCCTTCGCTTGAATGACACGTGCGAGCTGTGCTCCCGGTTCCGTGACCGTGCGGGCGATCTTTGTCGCCGGCGCGTTTAGGAGACCGATGAGCGTGCCCCTTATCTCATCCAGTGAAGGCAGCTCAGCGAGCGCCTTGACGCCATTCGCATCCAGGACGGTCTCGCCCATCGCACCGCCAAGAATAATAAGCTTCTCATTCCCTTTGGCGTATGTGACCGAGATCTTCGCCGCGGCGATCGGATCCTTCGAATAGGCGAGGCACGTTGGCCCCTTGAAGAGATCTGAGATCGAATCGTACGAGGTGTCCTTTACTGCGAGCTTCGCCAACCGGTTTTTGGCTACCTTGACCGCACCACCTGCTTCCTTGACCTGCTGGCGGTAGTCGGTCATCTGGGAGACCGTCATTCCGGCATAGTGGGCAACGACCACCAACCCCGTGTCCTTGAACACGTTGTGTAGTGTCGTCACGAGCTCACTTTTCGCGGCTCTGTCCACCTACTCACTCCAATTTACGGCTTACGCTACGTAGAGCGCTTGCCAAGGGTTGCACCTTGCCGCCATTACGGGAGCACCCGCCTTAAGCGACGCTTCGTTGCTGTCCATCCGCGCGCCCGATTGAAGCGGCACGGTGCTGACCCAGAAGGTTCAAACCGGCTCCAACACTCAACGCGTGAGCGACAAAACCGGATTGTCTCCTGTCTCATGCGGGCCCTCGTTTGAGGCTTAAGTCACTTGGTCAGCACGACCAAACCAACACCCACAATCTCGGACAGTTCCGGAAGGCAAGGCCACGAACGGTCTTAATCTTCCGGTTCCAGCCACGCTCCTCCAAACAGGTGCGCGATTGAATTCTTCTAACACCCCCGGCTTATGCCTGGGGCTGCCCATCCAAGAGGCTCGCAGCATCGACCTTGACGCCCGGCCCCATAGTTGACGTGACTGACACCCGCTTCAGATACGTTCCTTTGGCTCCAGTGGGCTTTGCTTTCATAACCGCGTCCACGAAGGCCTTGATATTCTCAACGAGTGCCTGTTCCGTGAAGCTCGACTTGCCAACGCCGCCGTGTACGATGCCAGCTTTCTCGACGCGAAACTCCACCGAACCCCCTTTGGCGCCCTTCACCGCATTATCGACGTCCATCGTCACCGTACCAACACGTGGGTTGGGCATCAGGCCACGAGGACCCAGCACCTTACCCAGCCGCCCCACAAGCCCCATCATGTCGGGCGTCGCGATACAGCGATCGAAGTCGATCGCACCCTTCGAGACCTGCTCAACCAGATCTTCCGCGCCAACGATGTCGGCACCCGCCGCCTTCGCCTCGTCCGCCTTGGCGCCGCGCGCGAACACAGCCACACGCGATGTCCGACCCGAGCCGTTGGGCAAATTGCAGACCCCGCGCACCATCTGATCGGCATGCTTGGGATCGACCCCAAGGTTCATCGCCACTTCGACCGTCTCATCAAACTTTGCCGTCGCGGTTTGTTTCAAGAACTTCACGGCCTCGTCGATCGTATAGAACTTGTCCCGACCTAAACTTTGGCGTGCAATCGCCAGCCGCTTGCCGCCAGCCAGGCGCGTTGCCTTGATCGCTTCTGCACTCATTTTCTGCGCCATCGACCTACTCCGTTACCTCAAGACCCATGGAGCGGGCAGACCCAGCAATCGTCTTGGCTGCAGCCTCGATGTCCTCAGTGTTGAGATCCTTCATCTTTAGTTTTGCAATCTCGCGAACCTGGTCCATTGTGACCTTGCCTGCCACTGTACGGCCCGGGTCCTTGCTGCCCGAACCAAGCTTGGCAGCCTTCTTTAAAAAGAAGGACGCTGGAGGCGTGCGCATCACGAAGGAGAAAGAGCGGTCCGCATAGACGGTGATCGTCACCGGGATCGGTGTGCCTTGCTCCGTATCCTTCGTTTTGGCGTTGAATGCTTTGCAGAACTCCATAATGTTGACGCCGCGCTGACCAAGCGCGGGGCCGATGGGCGGTGACGGATTAGCCTGTCCCGCCGGCACCTGCAAATTGATATAGCCGTCAATTTTCTTTGCCATCGTTTCCCCTGAAGACTTTATGGGAAGGGGCTATTCTTCCCCGGGTTAGCGGTAAAGCGGGCTAATTAGGCCCTCCCGCACAATTTGCCGCAGGAGGCCTCAAGAGAAGCTGTCTGCGGTGCGCCGCTCTAGTGCGCGATTACTCTTTAAGACTATGCTCGTTCGCTCTCCGTTTTTGCTGCGCGCTTAGGTCGGCACCTTTTCGACCTGACCGAACTCCAGTTCGACCGGCGTCGGACGCCCGAAGATCGAAACAGCCACCTTGACGCGTGCCCGTTCCTCGTCGACCTCTTCTACGTGTCCCGAGAACGACGCAAACGGGCCATCCGCTACCTTCACTTGCTCGCCGATCTCGAAGGTGATCGATGGCTTGGGCCGCTCGACACCCTCCTCTACCTGGTGGAGGATGCGCCGAGCTTCCTCCTCGGAGATTGGCATCGGTTTATTTTCCGCACCGAGGAACCCTGTAACCTTTGGCGTGTTCTTGATCAGTACGAAGGCCGGATCCGTCATCTCCATTTTCACAAGCACATAGCCTGGCAAAAACTTTCGCTCCGCCTGAATCTTGCGGCCCCGTTTGACCTCAATCACCTCCTCGGTCGGCACTAACACCTCTTCAAAGAGATCATCCAGTCCTGCCGCCTTTGCGCGCTCCTTGATGGCGTCAGCCACCTTACGCTCGAAGTTTGTGTAGGCGTGCACAATGTACCAGCGCTTCGCCATTGTTTTCTTCTCGTAGCGCGTTTCCGCGAGATTTGTGGACACTTCAGTTCTGCTCCGACCGCTCTAGCGGTTGCCGCCCAGCATGACCTGCATGAGCCAGCCAATGACTTGGTCTGTCAGTAGAAAAAATATTGCCGCGAGCGTGACCATCACCAAAACCATGATGGTCGTGATCCATACTTCCTTCCAGGTCGGCCAAGTAACTTTGGCCACCTCTTGCCGGACTTCCTGAATAAACTGGACCGGATTGTATTTGGCCATTAATTTGGCGTCCCCAAGCACGATGTGACAACTTGCCGCACCCCATGCGCCGACTTACCGCCTCTCCGGCACCGTAGCCATGGAGGCGACCTACACGATCTGGCAGGGGCGGAGGGTCTCGAACCCCCAACCTTCGGTTTTGGAGACCGACGCTCTGCCAATTGAGCTACACCCCTAGTTCGCATTCGGCGCACGCTGCCGTCACGCGGGGGCGGCATACTTAACCGATGTTCTTGCCTTTGTCACTTGCTAGTGGCCTATTCGCCTCAGGGCGGAATCAGCGCGCCTCCTCAACCACCACAGCCGTCCCATAAGCCAGTACCTCGGTCACGGCCGCCGCAATTTCGTTGGCGTCATAGCGCATCGCAAGAATGGCGTTAGCCCCCATCTCATTGGCGTGGGCAACCAGTTGATCAAACGCCTCGCTGCGAGCCTGTTCGGCAAGCTTAGTGTAGAGAGTGATATTGCCCCCGAAGACGATCTGGATTGCGGCGCCGATATTGCCGACAATGCTGCGCGAGCGCACCGTTAGGCCGCGTACCATACCTAAATGCCGGACCACTCGATAACCTGGCAGATCGTTGGTCGTGACGACCAGCATCGAAGCTCCTATTCTCCCGCGAAGCCAAGTTAAAATGGAGCGGGTGAAGGGAATCGAACCCTCGTCATCAGCTTGGAAGGCTGTTGCTCTACCATTGAGCTACACCCGCTCGGCTTGCACCGAAGGTTTGGTGGAGGGGGTTGGATTCGAACCAACGTAGGCATAGCCAACGGATTTACAGTCCGTCCCCTTTAGCCACTCGGGCACCCCTCCAACACTTCGGCCCGCACCTGGGCAGCGCAAGCTATAAACGAAATAGCCCCGCGCGTTTAAGCGGCAGGGCAATGCCCATGTCTTTATTGTGAAGACGCCCTGAAAGTCAATACCAACGGGGCGACCGCAGCTGCGTTAGCGAGAATTCGGCCGCTCATTCTCTAGCGATTATCAGGCCGTCGTCACCGGCACCAGGCCGATACGAAAATTGCTGTAGCGCTTTTTGAGCGCCATGCGCACTACGATAAGAGCCCATAGCACACCTCCCATTGCACCCAGCGCAAACCCACCTGCTTGGACTCTGTCCGCAGGCCAATTTGCCAGCGCTGTAACTGCGCTGAACCCGGAGCCGAGGGCAACCCCCAGCAGCACAGCACCCACCGCGCTCCGCCAAGCCAGTAACCACCACACGCTGATCACACGTCCCCATGTAGGCTCCAGCTCTTGCATCTTTGCCTCCGTTTGCTTGTAAACAAATGATTGCGCTCCAACCAACTCGCAGTTTATCGGGACACTTTCTAGGGCCGCCAAAGCCAACACTAGGCTCGCCCATAGGCGAACAAAAGGACGCACTCCGAAATGGGCAATCCACGCCAAACCCGACAAGAGGGATCAGGAGACAGGCGACCCCAACGCGACGAAAGGATCGTCCGTCTCTATGGCGTGCACGCCGTTGAAGCTGCGTTAAACAATCCGCACCGCAAAATCAGCCGGCTACTGGTGACTGAAAACGCTGAGAATCGGCTGAGTGCGGTTCTTGCCCAGCGCCAAGTCGCCCCCGAGCGCGTGCTTCCGCGTGCGCTGGATCGGATCCTGGGTCGCGACACGGTGCACCAAGGCGTGATGCTCGAGACTGCACCGCTCGATGAGCCGGCCCTTGAGCGCGTCGCTCGACGCGCCGATACCAATGGTCCGCTCATCGTACTCGATCACGTTACCGACCCCCACAATGTCGGTGCCGTGTTACGCTCCGGTGCAGTGTTCGGCGTTGCCGGGCTTGTCATGACGCGCCGCCATAGCCCGCCACTCGATGGCACCCTCGCCAAGTCCGCCTCTGGCGCACTCGAGCACGTTCCTATTGCTCTGGTTCAGAACCTGGCGCGGACACTCGACGAAATAAAGGGTTTCGGTTTCGTGATCCTGGGTCTTGATGAAAGCGGCGGACTGATTGACGACGAGCCGCTCACCGGACGCATCGCTGTAGTGCTCGGCGCGGAAGGCAAGGGTCTGCGAGAGCTTACCCGTAACTCTTGCGATCGTCTTTGTCGCATCGCCACGCGGGGACCGATCTCCAGCCTCAATGTATCCAACGCGGCGGCCATCGCGCTGCACCTGGCAGCCGCGCGACGCCGACAATCATAAGTAGGGCAGTTGTTCTCAGTTACCTGCGATCGCAAGTGCGCGACACACCGGGAGCACCTGCCTCGGATCAAACTCGCGCGGTTTTACCAGTGACGCCGGTGGCGACGATGGTGGCGGCGCTTATTGCAGCCCTTGCGACACCCGCCCACGGGATAGCCCCACGCTGGGTAATATGGCGGTGGCCGATAGTAAACGCGGGGACCGCGCATCTGGTAGGCCGGGCGCCAGTAGCGCGAGTTGTAGTAGGGATAATAGCCGCGAGGGATGTAGCGGTAGCCATAGGGATCATAGGCATACCCATATCCAGCTGCTGGACCACGCCAGCCCCCGGCCTCAGCCGGTGCCTGGCCTGCAAAGCTCAGCACGAACGCCACGCCTACAGCGGCAAGCGTACATCTAAAACGCATACTCATACCCTCACACAAAAAACACCTGAGCCAACTCACGCCCACAATGCCAAAGAAACGCTAATCAAACTCTAAACTTAGGATTCCGAGGCAACGTATGGCGTATATTTGAGGATAAATAGATGCACGGGTCGGCGCTGGCCCCCTCCGGATAGGCGGGATATAAGGCGCATGCGGCGACGCATACTAATGTTGCATCGCCACGCTTTGGCGCCATCACGGAACGGCGCGCGGGCCGGCTTAGCTCAGTTGGTAGAGCACCTGATTTGTAATCAGGGGGTCACAAGTTCGAGTCTTGTAGCCGGCACCAGAAAGATCAATCAAACCAGTTCGTTACGGAATGTTTTCGCCGACGCGGGAAATGCACTCCCCACCGTGTCCGGCTGGTGTCCGGGTTCGGCCTGCGATCTGATCATTTGGGGGGCTATATATAAAGAGAGGTCGACGGAGACGCATTGCGAGAAAGCTATCGGCAGCTATGTGCTAGCCGCTGATCTTGAGCGGTTCTATGCCGCGCTAGCGAAAGAGCGCGGATGGGCGCCACGCTCATGGCATGTCATCGGGCGCGAGTTTGGCAAGCTCACGACACGGGTTTCCAAGCGCCGCGATGGCCGACGCTTCAACGCCTACAAGATCCCTCGCGGCTCTGGCCAGCAGTTCGCTGTGCTAATGACGTTTGGCTTCTTACCTTAACCCTTCCAGAGATGAGTATATACTGACACCCGCGACTATCGCGGAGGCGCTCTGCACCACCGTTCGCATGAGGCAAGCAATTGGCTACCGGAAGGGCGATCGGGAGTATGTGCGATGATGGCTAGAGCGTTAGCGTTTTGGAGGCAGTCATGCGTGGATTGATATTTGCAATTTCAATACTCGGATTGGTCAGTCTGGTAGCTGCTACGCCCGCATCCGCTGGGTTAGGAGGCGAGGCAGCGGAGCTGGTTGGTGCGCGCATGAACGCGCTTGCCGGCGATATTGTGAGCGCGCGCGATGCGGAGCTGCTGGAGCGTTATGGCTGCCTAAGTGGATCACGCGCCGCCATCTGTCAGCCGCGAGCTCACCGGCGGTACAAGCGTCGCAGGCGCCGGCGGCGGTAGTGTTTGGGAACATGACTACCTAATCTCAATCCCATAGGGTCTGGCCAGCAGTGCGCCTTGCGCTCATAGCAGACGCATTCTCACCTCACGCGATACAGAGGAGGAACGCGACGGTAGAGTCGAGATAGGCAACGAGCCAAGTCACTAGGAGCAAGACTATGATTGAGACTCTATCAGTTACCCAGATTCTTGCGGTTTTTCTTGGCCTCTACATGGTGGCTGCGGGGATCGGTATGCTCACCGATCGGAATAGCTACGCTTCTATGATCGAAGGGGTGCGCGAAAACACAGCACTTGGTTTCCTGACAGGAGCGTTCGTATTTGCGCTCGGCGCGGCGATGGTTGCGGTTCACAATCTGTGGACCGGCCCCCTAGCGATCGTGGTTTCGTTGCTTGCATGGTGGACGCTCATTAAGGGCGTGCTGCTGTTGGCGATCCGACGCCCGTTTCTAGACATCGTGAATGTTGTCCCGTTCACTGGCGCAACAGGAGTGCCCTTGGGCATCGCAGTCATCGTGCTTGGTGCGGTTCTCGCTATCGCCGGTCTGTGCTGAGAGACCCAGCAGGTCGCCAGTAGCTGTTCTCAAGGGATTGTTCAGCCGCAATTAAGGGGAGTGCTTCGCACTGATTGCGCGTCTCGACTTGATCCATCCAATCCTCAGAGCCCAATGGCGCCGTCACAAGCGGAGCATGAGCCTCGAAATCTAGGCGCAACGCGCCTTCCTCTGCGGAATATAATTCAGCGCCCGGTTACTTATTTCCATCTACTTTAAGTATTCGGCCCATGTTTCGTCGCGGCGATCAACAGCCGCCCGAAGTCCGCTTTTCGTCTCGACAAACTCTATTTGAGTCTACTTTAGGGTTTTGGCGCGGGGTCGACGTCCACAGGCAACATGCATGTAGGTGCCGTGGCGTAAGCGTCGCTAATGTCCGCTTTGGGTCAAAAGCAGACATTTGAGGTCGCGTTACCGATGTCCGCTTTAACCCCAAAAGCGGACCTACTCAGAGGTCCACCTCATGTCCGCTAAGTGCCAGAAACAGACTTCGACCGACCCGAAGTCTGTTTGACTGTTGCTGAGACGCAGCAACAGATGAGCGCAATACAAAACGAAACAAACTTGGCTTGACCGAAGCTGCCATCCGCCGTGCTACAGGAAATGATGGGGGGATACAGTCGGGAGGGTCAACGATGATCACTCTTCTCTTTAGAGCGTTGCGCCTCCACGGTCTTGACGATTGCCCGGTTTGCAACGGCGACGACAATGCCGAAAAATACCAAGCCAATGAGCGCGATCAGCACGCTCCCGATCCGGCCCAAGACCGTCGTCGGCGCGACGTCGCCATAGCCGACGGTGAGCCCCGTGATAAATGTGAGGTACAGAGCCTCCCAGTAGTTCATTCCTTCAGCAATCGAGATGAGTCCCGCTCCCATCGCCATGAGGGCGAGAAGCGCGATCAATACGTGGCGAAGCATCATCAGGATGCTGAAGAAGTGACGAACGAAAATAATGAAATTTGTCATGGTCCGACCATCGACGTACTACCCCGCAAACTTCTTCTTGCAGTGGTAGAAGATTGGCTGTGCGACCCCCATCCTCTGGCAAATCTCTGTTGCGGCCGTGCCCTGTTCAGCCTGCCTCAGAGCAAAGCCAATCTGCGCTTCCGTGTACCGCTTCCTCTTCATGGCATACCTTTCTTTCCTCACTTCAAAAGTGTCAGAAAAGTTGCCTCATTTGCGGATCAGATTTTGCGGGGAAGACCCGCGAACAATCTTGCCCGGCAAGTTTATGTCGATCGGCATCCGGGCGGTCCGGCCACTCAATCAAACCAGCCGCGCATATAAAAGAACCATGTCAAGCCTCCCGCGATGAGCACCATCAGTCCCAGCGCTAGGGCATAACCGAAGGAAAGTTGCAGTTCGGGCATGATCGTGAAGTTCATCCCCCAAATGCCCGCCATCAGCGTGAGCGGGAGAAAAACCGCGGAAATCACCGTCAACACCGCGAGGCGATGGTTGGTCTTGTCCTGCTGATACATGTTGTAACGCAGCCGGAGGTCGACGATCCGTTTTTCCAGCCGATCGGCGTGCCGGTTGACCGAGCCGGCCGTGGAAATCAGCAGTTTCATCGAGCCGCGGTGGTTGGAAAAATCGAGCGCCTCAGTCTCCGCCGCGGCGAGGACGTCGAAACACTCCTGCTGCTCTTGGGAAACGGCGATCACCCTTGAGACCGCCTCTTTAGCAGCGAGAATCTGGTCGAGATCCACCGAGCCGGGATCTTTGTCCATGCGCTCGTCCATGGCAATCAATGATGCGTGGACCGCGCGTGCCGCGGAGGCTGCTTCGTTAGACTGAATCAGCAACAGAACATTGAGAAGGCCTGACGTTGAAATATCCTTCAGCTTCAGTTCGTCGATCGATCGGTGAATCTTTTCGACGTTGTGGATCGGTTCCGGGTGGAGCGTGATCAGAAAGTTCTTGAGACAAAGCAAGCCCACATTGGTCAGGCTCGAAAGTTGATCGTCAGAAAACACCGTGATTTCGAGGAACGCATATTCCGGAAGCGGAATCATCTGCGTCGCCTTTCCAATGTCTAGGCAGCGCTCCATCACAAGAGGCGGCAGATCGAAAGCATCGAGCCATGTTTCGAGATGCGCCGCTTGGTAACTATGTATATCGACCCAGAACGCTCCATCGCCCACGCGCCACCGGCCCAAGGCCTCCTCCGCGTCCACCGGCTCTAACTTACCGGTCTGTTTCAGTTCAAAGCAGCTAACTCTCATGTCCCATCAGCTTTAATCATCCGACAGTGTGCGCAACTCCATCACGACTTTGTTGAATTGGAACGGATTGGTCAAATATCCGACTGCGCGGAGGACGATCGACAACGCCCTCCTTCTGGGCTTCCAGGCTCAAGTCACCTTTTAATTGGCAAGGCTAGGCGACGTCACAGTGTGGCAGCTGGCGACCCATCTTGCTGTGCGCTGCCTACGCGGAAGTGGCCCACGTCGAGGCATGGTTTTCGAGTCCTCTGGAGCACGACCACGGCAACAACGGCGCACAAGCCGCTGGAGCAATTCAGCCATGACCGCTTTGGGTCATAAGCGGACATTGACGAAATCCTTAGGCTCAAACAACCGATTTCAGTGGCTAGCGCATCTGCTTGAGAACACGAGCCTCGAGCTTCTCTCTCGCCTTGGCGAGCTCGCGTCTTTTCTTGGCGACCTTCTCTAAATTTCTGGTCGCCAGTGCATCAGCGAGCTCCATTTCCAGCTCCATGCATTCAAGGCGGAGGTAATAGTCGAGCCCCTCCTTGAGGTGGGCGAGCACAATTCGCCCCGTTAGGATCGGGTGATTGTTGGTAACGTTGGCGTCTGCATACTGGAGACCGTGTTCGAGCTCGATCTCAAGGCCGAGCTTGAAATCGTCCAGCGGTATGTTGAGAGCTTCTCCACCGACAATCTTTCGAATGATTTCGGCCTCGCCGCCCTCGATTTCGATGTCCTTCAAGTCACTCCAGTCCCTTATTCCGATGTCCTGGCAGACTCGTTGGACTTCTTCTGGTGTGACGTAAGTGTAATCAGGCATGTTCTCTGGCGCTCCAGTTGCTGGGTGTTCGCTGCCAAAAGGTGGCGGCATCGTCTCGGCTAGACCGAGACTGCTACGTACTCTGCCCGGGATCGTCCGTCGGTTCCCGGTCGAACACCTTCTGCCCCGTAAACATCGCTGAGACTATGCCGCCTCTTTCGCGCAGCTCGGTCACGATCACTCCAGCGACATGGATCACGGTCGCAACAAGGAGTGCATAGAAATTCCAATAATGGAGCGTCACGAAAGCGGAGCGAAGCGAGCGCATGGCCTCCCATGATGCGGGGTCGATGCCCGTCTTGTCGTAGGGGGCAATCGTTGAAGGATCGACCCCCGGCGCTGCAATCCATCTGGCAATCGCCTGACCAAAGGGCGGGTAGTAGATATCCGTCCCGGCAAGAACAAGACCCGTAGCGGCCTGCAACGCGAGGAGAACGAAGAGTATCGAGACCATGGCGCGCGCAACCGGGTTGTGAGCGAGATAAGGACGCACATCACCGCGGATCAGGTCTTGCAGGTAGTTTTTGAGCGCAGCTCCATAGCCGGCGCGGAAGGGAAGGATGGCTGCCCACCTTGCGTGCCGATTTCCAATGAAGGCCCAAAGAACGCGCCAAGCCAAATTGAGGACAAAGACGTAACCAAACCACACGTGTGTAGTCTTCAAGAGGATCTTACCGCTGTCGCTTACGCCGAGCTCCTTAGCGTAAAGCAGGGCGGTGCCGATGGCGGCCAGACCAATAATGCAAAGGACATTGATCCAATGGAACCATCGCGTCGGCGCGTCCCATACTCGATAAGCTTGGAGGCTTGGAGGGGACATTTGCCCGATACTCCGCCTGATAGCTCCAGCTTCCACTTTACGAATCGGCGACTGGCAGACTTGCACGTAGAGCTGCCGGCATCAAGGTCATTAGATGTTCTTGAGCGAACGATTGCCGCCACAGGCGCGCGCGTCATTGATGCCGATCAAGATCCCTAGCCTGGTCTATATTGGTCGATATTGACGGTGCCACTCTCAATCGTGACCCATGTCCGCTTTACCCCCGAAAGCAGACATTCTCAGAGGCAACGTCCATGTCCGCTAAGTGCCAATAGCGGACATTGTCGCTCTTCACTCGGATATCGCGCACCAACTCCGGAAACGATCTTGCCGCCAGCTTCCGCCGTCGCCTACGCTACGCCCCAGCCAGTCCAGACGCAGCAAATGAGTGCCGGATTCAAAATAAGGAACTGGCATCACTAAGAGGGGCAGGCCACAGGCACCCGGTCCATCCCCGCGCCCACCGCTCTTTCGGGAGTAACGCATCCTTCAGGACGGCGTATCGTGCGCGGGAGACCTGATCATCTGCGCGCAAGCGCAGCTAATTCACCTTTTCGGCCCTCGAGGTGTTGGTCGGCCGATCGTCCATCGACAGGCCTTTGTCCCAGGCCGTCTTCATATAGACATCACCTTCTACGCCTTTGGCGATCTTGGTGATCCAGCCGCTCTTCCACGAGATGATTGCAGCACCATTTTCTTCCTTCCACGTGCCTTCCATTCCCTCGCCGCTACGATTGGCCGTCGCTGACCCATCGTCGCCTAATGTGATCTCGAAGGCCGTGTCAGCCGTGTCAGCCACTTTCCACTTGCCGGCGAATTCGCTTGAGGTCGGGCCGGAACAGCCCGTCACGGCCAGGGCCAAGAGCGCCGCAAGCACGACGGTTGTCGCTTTTGCAATCTTATGCATGGGTACGGTTCTCCAAACGAACAGCAATTCACATCCAATACATGACAACGTCGTGCGCTGTCCTGCCGTCGTCTGTCATAAGGGTCCCATCGCCTGAAGCAAGTCGCGATATGGGGGGCGCTTGAAGTACCGATGGAAGCGGTAACAAGGGCCGTTGAAAATACCGAGTACGAGCTACACGAGGCCGAAGAGGCTGCTTGCCTCGCTGACGTTGAGCCTCATGCGATTATACTGACCGAGAAAGACGCTCTCCCGATGTCCGCTTTACCCCCGAAAGCGGACATCGAGATTAGAATGTCCTAGCTTGGTGTGCATCGAAGTGGCTTGAGCGTTCCGCGGTATGAGCACGTCATTTTTCAAAGCAATACTGATTCTTCCGGGAACCGTACTCGTCTATATTCCTGCCCTGCTCATTTGGCTTTCACACGGAACGTCTTTTGAAGCGTCCCTCCCGCCCATCTATTCAATTCACGCGCTGGCGGGTGTCGTTTTTGGTTTGCTCGGGTTCGGATTGATTTTCTGGACCATGAGGCTCTTTGCTGGATCAGGTGATGGCGGAACACCTGCGCCGTGGGATCCGATCCAGAATCTCATTATTCGCGGTCCTTATCGTCACGTTCGAAATCCCATGTTGACGGGAGTGATCTTTGTCCTAGTCGCAGAAGCGCTGCTGTTGCAATCAATACCAATATGTCTCTGGATGCTTCTATTCTTCATCGTGAAGACCCTGTACTTCGGATTCGTCGAAGAGCCGGAGCTTGAGAAGCGGTTTGGCGATGCCTACCGAGACTACAAGAACAACGTTCCCCGCTGGCTGCCGCGGCTCAGTCCTTACGTGGGGCACAAGAAACACCAGTAATCCGGAATCTAGCCGCGCTTACCAATGTCCGCTAAGTGCCATAAGCGGATATTGTGCAAAGTGCATATGTCGCTAATGCACCGACAAAGTTCCCGCACCGTCGACGAGGCTCTTCGGGCGAAAACCATCGTCCGGCTCAGAGCACCTTGTTAGGGGAATTAGAAGGGCCAAACGACGCCGCGGATCATCCGCGAGAGAATGGAACTGGCTTCCATTTCTGAGTTCATTTTTGCCGTTCGGTCCGGGTTGGTTTTGGGTAAATGTCCTCTATCTCTGATGGCAGCACCGTCTTGACCGGAGACACGGTGACGAGTTCGGCGATTACATCCGGATCACCGATCACGGACACCGAATTCGCAAGCTTGTGAACGCGACTGACCTTAACGCAGGCAGATCGGCCTACCCGCGCCGCGGCCTCAGTGATGGCCCGCTCTGCGGCCTTCGGGAGGTAGTCGGCAGACACGCTTTCGTCAAAAAAAACCTGTGCGTTCACGCTTCCTTCCGCTCTTTCCGCCGCGGTCTTTTTCAACTGCCGCCGAACTGCTTCAGGGCTCCACTCCATAGAAGGTTTATCTTCACTCATTATCGCCCCTTTCAATAGTCTAACTTGCTACATGCGGGGGCGCTTATCAAAGGGAAGTTGCGCTGGCTTCCAAACGCCCGCGCAGGTCAGCGCGAGGGGCGGTCGGTCCTCTTCTTTGACGCCTATCTGCGCGCGGCCAGCCGCTTTGCTACGCGCTTGCCGGTATCGGCACGCGTTTTCGACTTCTTACGCGAAGCAGCCTGCTTCCGTCGAACCGAGGCTCTTGCCAAAGCCACCGGCAGATTACCCCCGGTCAATAGCGTGAAAGCTAGAACCGCATTAGGAATACCCCGATTTGCCCTTGCCTCCGGTGCGGTAGCAGGTCGCCGGCACGAAGCGAAGATCGCACATTCCAGCTCGTCGACCGTCGCGTCAAACTTAGCCTGTAACAACAAGGCAGCGAGGCCTGCAACATGTGGAGTCGCCATCGAGGTGCCGTCCATCTCGGCGTAAGCTTCGCCGGGGATACACGACACAACGCCGACGCCCGGCGCGACCAAATCGGGGACTAGCGGATCACTTTCCCGATTGAACCTCTGGCTGCTGGAGAAGTCGGCGACCCGACGGGCTTCGTCAATCGCACCGACCGAAATAACGTTGGCATAATTCCCGGGCGAGCGGCTGGTGAGCGGGCCTTCGTTGCCGACAGCAATTACGGGCAGGACGCCTGCCGCCCGTAGCGCGTCAATGACCGTCTGAAACGCCGGCGTGAAGCCGCGAATACCCAGAGACATGCTGAGTATCCGGCATCGTTCTTCGACGATCCAGTCCATCCCCGCCAGGATGCGGTCGATAACCTGACCGCCTTCGATTACCATACCTGAGACGAGCTGAGCCCCCGGGGCTGCACCAAATGCGCCGTTAGGACCCGGGCGGCCGGCAATGGTGCCGGCGGTGTGCGTTCCATGCTCGCCGCTGTCCCACGGTTTCGCATTGGGCACCCTATCACCCGCCATGTCGAACTCTGCGAATGCTTTGATCGCCCCCCTTAGCGCGGTGTGCGAGCCGTCGACGCCTGTGTCGAGATGCCCGACGACTACACCATTGCCGAAGTAGCCGGCCTCCCACAGGCGCTCGATCTCGAGCCTCTTGATGCCCCAGCTCGTAAGCTTTTTCGACTTAGCCGGGCGTGCATCGACCGGGCGGATAAGGCTGAGTTCCGGCGCCAGTTCAACGCTGCGGACGCGACTGTTGGCAGCAAGCGCCGCCGCGCCACTGACGTCTACATATCCAGTCGCCAGCCTCAGGTGCGGATAAACGCGCATGCGACGGGTAGACAGCGGTTCTGCGCGCCTGAAGCGCCGGCTTGCCGATCTGGCAGCCGCAGCTGCCAGGTTTTCCGACTGCGCTTGGCTGGGAATAATGAAAAAATTCATCAGTGCTCTCTCGAACGCATCAGTGTCCGCCCTCGGCAAGCGCCGCGCCGGCGGCGCGAACGTCGCCGCCGTTGCGTCCTCTGATGCCTTCAATGAAACGAGGACCTTGGCATAACCAGCCGCTGCCAAGGTCTCTCTAAGACCAGAATAGGACATGACCTACTGCCTTGATCGTCCGCGTCAGTCAGTCTTGCTGCGGCATCACTCTACGCCGACGCCAGGATTTTTGGCGATGAGGACACCAATGCAGAGCGCGATGGTGAGCAAGACCCATTCAATATAAAGTTTGCGCGATTTGGGGCCGCTGTAAGAGCTTCGTGCATGATCATGGTTAGCAACACCCAGCCTTGAAGAGCTGCCATGATCTGCACGCATGTGTACTTTTGGGAGTCAGAAGCAGCGGGGCTTAGGAAAGATGCCTTCAGCGACAGCATCTTTTCCTGCTGCGCTCTTAGTCATGGCTGTTTCCCTCAACTGGGGGGCAAAGACAGGCGAGTGCGGCATCGACCAGCTGTTTCGGACCGGTTCAATGGCCTGCCCGACGAAGCGACCCCAGTTCTTGAGTTAGAATTTGACGCTCATTTGCCAGTGTCTGGGCGGGCGGTACGGAGCGTACGCCGGTGCAGAGGCTGGCGGCAAGATTGTTTGCTGGACCTTGCGCCAAGAGCGACAGACTTGAAACGAGGCACTATCCTAGAAGAGTATGAGATGAGTTTGTTTGCCGCGCGTACCGCCTGAGCTGCCGTAGAGCGAATGCCTTATGCCGACACACACAGAGGATCTGGAGACGGCTGCGCGGAACGCCCTCGATGCAAAGATTGAAATCCGCGAGAGCGTTATCTTGTCCCCTGAAGAACTCAAGCTTCAGCCCGAACAGCTCGCGCCATCAACTGAACTTGAGGCAGCTGCAGCCGAGTCTTTGCCTGGCGGGACGTTTGAGGGACTCGAGAACATACGGCTTCGCTGGGTGGCGCCTAACTGGTTCGAGTTTATCCCGCGCAGCACCACCCCGTTCGCCTTCACGCGGTCAAGCGGCGAACGAGTAGAGCCGAGGCGAATGTTCACGGATGGTGGTTCGATACCGCGCCTCGCCCGCTGGAGTGGTGATCTCGACCCCTGGGGATTTGCCCCTGCATACCTGCTTCATGACTGGGAGTTCGATGTTCACCACTGCGGCCGTTCGAACAAATCGTTCGAGAGCGTTCGGGATTCGATGATGGAGGCAGTGCGTACACTAATGGATATGGGCCTTTGCCCGAGTTCGTCTATTGTGTTCCGCATGATTTATCTCGGGATCAGTTCGCCGTTTGCCCGTAGATTATGGGACGCACAAATAAAGGATTGTCCGCTTCCGCCCGACATCAGTGAGAATTGCAAGCGCTTTCTTCCGTCGTAGGGGCGCCATCACTCGGGTGGGGTTCGTGAGGGATACTTCTTGACTGAAATACTGAACATTCGTTGGCTTTCCTAGCCTGCCTCCCCGTAGCGATACCAGTTCCTAAGTTCGAATCCGGCGCAGTCTCGTTTCTGGTCTTCGATGCCCACTTCTGGGGGAAAGCGGACATTCTCGGGTTCCATTTTCATGTCGCCCCATGCACCCGCCCCGCGCCTCAGACGCAGCCGAGATCATCTG
>Ga0209013_10000227_pt1 | contig 47776 bp, 46 predicted proteins | sample Cruoilmetagenom2_FD_187291 | JGI IMG/M metagenome (GOLD analysis project Ga0209013, IMG submission 187291) | Oil polluted marine microbial communities from Coal Oil Point, Santa Barbara, California, USA - Sample 2 (SPAdes) (version 2) | ecosystem: Environmental > Aquatic > Marine > Oil seeps ...
CCCTTTCTTCTCAGCACGAGATGGAGAGGATGCCTTAGTAACATTATCTTTTGATAGAACCATCTCCGTTCGGTAACATTATCATTTGACTTGACACGGCAGCTGATTTTTTAGATGAGTGTTTAATTAATATCATTAAACCCGCTTGACTTTACGATTTAAATTTTGTATAAACTTACAGGAATACTCACTGCACCGCTGCCCTACATGGCTGCTGTGCTTTTTATTGTCCTGAGTGCCAATATTGACTGATAAAAAGGATAGAGACAAATCTGATTTATATTCAAACTTCATGAACCTGGATTTTTATTAGGCGGTAATAATATTATCTGGTTTAAACATCAATATTGCGACGCATCCAACAAAATTCCTCGTATTATTGTTTGAATTCGTACCACCGCCTTGATTTGTTGCGACCGAACAATAAGTGTTATAGCTGGCCGGTGGCTTGTACAAACCTTACAGTCGAAAACTGATAATTATCATCAAAAAAATTGGGTATTGATTTTGCATCAAAAATTGTGTATTCTGGATAGAAATATATTAATTATTTACGCCCGCTGCAGGGCTTGGAGATCCTATGATTGATAAAGACACGGTGAGTGGGCTGGATGAAACGGATGAAAATGCAGTGATCGCCCAGCTCATAGAATATGGTAGAAAAAAAACCTTTATCACAATCGATGATGTATTAACGTTCTTCCCGGATGCTGAACAGGAAGTTGACCAGCTTGAGGGAGTCTTTTCTGCTTTGATCAGTGCTGGAATACCTTACATCGATAACCCTTCATTGGGTGAACCGACAGACGATGAGTTGACCGGGGAAAATGCCGAAAAGGATAAAAAACAACCAACAGATGAAAACTACCTGGCAAACATTGATACGGATGATACGATTGGCCTCTATCTGAAGGAGGTAGGACGTGTACCGTTGCTGACAGCGGACCAGGAAGTCGATTTAGCTCAAAGAATAGAACGTGGACGGTTAGCCCGTGAAGAGCTTGCCAGGGGAAACGTCAGTCCTCTTAGAAGGAAAGATCTGCAGTTGTTCATTCAAGACGGCTGGGCTGCACGCGAGCACTTGATTACGGCTAACTCCAGGCTTGTGATCAGTGTGGCGAAGAAATACATGGGGCGCGGCGTACCCTTCCTGGATTTGATTCAAGAGGGAAATATCGGCCTTATTAGAGCGGCAAAAAAGTTCGATTACCGGCGCGGCCATAAGTTCAGCACTTATGCAACCTGGTGGATTCGCCAGGCAGTAACACGAGCAATTGCTGACCAGGGGCGCACAATCCGGGTCCCGGTGCATATGGGGGATCAAATAAACAAGCTGCTGCGGACTCAGCACCAATTGACACAACGATTGGGTCGTGATCCGACTGTGGAAGAATTAGCCGTGGTCCTTGAATTGTCTCCCCAGAAAGTGGAGAATATGATACAGGTGGCCAGGAGGCCGCTTTCTTTAGAGGCGCCAACCGATGAAGAAGAGGATTCAACATTGGGTGATTTTATCCAGGATAGCGATTTACCGGCGCCAGATGATTCCGCAAACTTCAATTTATTGCGCGAGCATCTGGAAAGTGTACTGGACGGTCTTCCCCCGAGAGAAGTGCGTATATTGCAACTGCGTTATGGGTTACTCGATGGGCAGGCCTATACGCTGGAAGAAGTTGGTCGTAAAATGGGCGTTACGAGAGAACGCGTCCGCCAAATTGAAGCACAGGCGCTCAGTCGTTTGCGCCATCCCGCAATTCGCAGAAAATTACGGGAATACCTGGGTTAGTCCACCAAGAAACGGATTTACGACAGCCAGTCGCGGCGCTTCTAACGACTGGCTGTTTACATGTGACCCATTATGGCGCCAGATGCAGGAGGCAGATTGAATAACAATCGATCTACAATTATCTTAGGCGTTATCATCCTGGCATCACTCGTGGCGTTAATCGCTGTAACCTGGGGGAATTACCAATTTGTACTTCGGAATCCGGGAACCAATGATTTTTTACCGCGTTGGGCCGGTGCCCGTATTTTTATGACCCAGGGCATAAGTCCCTATGCGCCGCAGGCCGGTCGTGAAATCCAGGATATCGTTAATGGAAGTGGGACAGGATCGGGCGAAGATGGTATAGATTATCTGGACCCATTCTATACTTTTTTTGTTTACGCGCCATTTGCCTTGATTAGCAACATGGAATGGGCCAGGGCAATTTGGATGACCGTGTTGGAAGTGGGTGTAATTTTTGTCGCTGTACTCAGTATATTACTGAGCAAATGGCAAATACCCAATTACATCTCCGCCCTCGTTGTCGTGTTTGGGTTGACCTGGTTTTACAGCGTTTATTCGATTATGGATGGCAATGTCGCTGTTTTGTGTACATTGGCGATTGTTGCATCTTTTCTCGCTATTCGATCCGAATTCGATGTTCTGGCCGGCTCCTTATTGGCGGTGGCTTGCATAAAACCACAAATCGCTTTACCCCTGGTTCTATTCATTATTATCTGGGCAATCTCCCATCGTAAATGGTTGATAATGTGGAGTTTTATTGCCGGTATCGTGTTGATGATCGCATTGGCGACCCTGCTGCTTCCGGATTGGTTTATGCAGTTTCTACGACAAATAGTTCCATATCTTGAAGAATATCAGTTTATTACACCTGGAAGTTTGATTTCCATCCCGCTGCCGGGGATCGGCAAGCAGTTAGGGTGGGCGCTTAGCGCGGTTTTGGTCCTGGTATTACTTATAGAATGGCGCGCAGCATTGAGGAAAAACTTTCGCTGGTTTTTGTGGACGGCCTATCTTACGCTGGTTATTGTCATCCTGATGGGTATCCCCTCTTCAATCTTTAATTTTGTCGTTTTGCTGCCGGCGATCATCCTGGTATTGGTGACCATCGGAAATCGTTGGGGATTTACAGGACGTGTGTTGATGATCTTGTCGATGGTTGTCTTGTCCTTCGGATTTTGGGCGCTGTACCTGAGTAATTTGTCAAAAGGGACTGACCTGCAAAGTGATATTTTGCTGTATATCCTGCCGCCAATGATCACGCTTTTAGGATTGTATTGGGTGCGTTGGTGGGCGGTGAATAAAAAGCGTTTACCGCTGCAAGAATTGGCAGAGCGTCTTGTAGAATAGGTTTTTAGGGGAAGCCATAACAAACCGTTGAATGCCTGGAGTTGGGATGTTTCTGAACTTGTTCTCTATGATAGAATTACCTTAGTGATGTGTTTGACATATATCTCTGGAGGTGAATCGTATGCCATCCTCTCCAAAGGATAGGGGGCAGGGTATTGTAGAGTATGCGCTGATCCTGATCCTGGTTCTTATTATCGTATTTATTGTAATTTCACTGCTCGGCCCTTTTATTACTGATTGGTTATCCGAATTTATTGATTCCATAAGGACGGAAATTATATATATTGTGGCTTAGTTGGGCAATAATTTTGCCGACGACACAATGGTTATTATTGCTACATTGCCTATCACTAAACAAACTAATCTTAGATTTAAAGAGCGCAAGTGTTGTTGACTCTTGCGATTAATGTTTATGACTCTTTTGAGTAATGTGGGGAGACCAGCATATCGCTTATATGCCTGGTTGTGGAAGAGCCTAGATCTTCTTTTCCCACCTCGTTGTGCGGGATGCGATGTTCAAGGAGAACGTTGGTGTGGGGATTGTCAATCCGGAACAAAATTGGTCTCTCTGCCCGTATGCCAACAGTGTGGTCGTGGAATGTACTCTCCAGGGAAATGCATCCGGTGTCAAACTCAACCTCCTAAATTTACATCACTTCGCTCCTGGGGGATCTATGAAGATTCACTGCGTAATGCTATACTAAAACTTAAATATGCGGGAGATATGACTATGGGTGATGTACTCGCGCGTCCATTAATTAAAATGCTAGGACTGCTGCCCTGGAAATTAGATCTGGTGGTACCGGTTCCGATGGGAGCGGACCGGGCTGCAGAACGTGGATATAATCAAGCCGCGTTGTTAGCGATGCCAGTTGCCTTAAGTACTGGTCTGCTGTACCAATCAAAAGCGCTGAAGAAAGTACGTGATATTTCAACCCAGGTTGGTCTCTCCATTGATGAACGTTACGAGAATGTTGAAGGCGCTTTTGTGGCAGATCAATCGATCGTAGATCGTAAATCTGTCCTCGTTATCGATGATGTGGTTACCAGTGGAGCGACTATGGACTCCTGTTCGGAGACATTACGCTCAGCAGGGGCACGTGATGTTTACGGGCTGACCCTGGCGAGAGCAAAGTTTAAGTAATTTGCTGCAAATATTTTGTCCACAGGAATTTGAGGGAAAGAATCGTAGCAGATAAGTAGAGTGGTTGGGTTATAATTGCCAACCGTATTTTTATAATCAGGAGGTCGTGATGGCATTAGATGTTGAAATATATGTGCGAAATATGGAAGTGACCGATCGCATCGAAGATTACGTCACAAAAAAAGTGTCCAAGCTAGATCGTTATTTACAAGGGATCGATGAAGCTCGAGTGGATTTAGCCTACGTTAAATCAGCGCGCAGTGCAACTGATAGGCAGGTGGCACAGATTACTGTGCGCGGGAAAGGCTTCATCCTGAGATCAGAAGAACGTGCGGATGACATTTTTGCGGCTTTGGATTCTGCGCTGGATAAAATGCAGCGCAGGATAGAGCGTTATAAGGGTAAACACTATCGCGGTCGTGGTGACGGGAGGTCGGCTGCGGAAGTGGTGCCCATGATGGTTGAGGAAGATGAAGAGACAGGCGAGCTGCCGCCCGCTATTGTGCGGCGGAAAAGATTTGTTGTTATGCCCATGGATGAGGGGGAAGCGCTCGAGCAGATGATGCTCTTAGGACATGAGAGTTTTTTCGTGTTCTACAATGTCAATACGAATGGCATCAATGTTCTCTATCGACGGCGAAATGGCACCTACGGGCTGATTGAACCGGAAATCGGTTGATAGACAGGGAAACCATGCACAATCAAGAAGAAGTTTACAAACAAGCGGCCTTGCTCTCGGATAGCGAACCTGATGAAGAGGCTCTAATGCAAGCCGTCGAACAGATGTTAGCTGCATTTGGGGAAGACCCCTCTCGAGAAGGCTTGCGGCGCACACCAGCGCGTGTGGCCCGCATGTATTCCGAATTATTGGGCGGCTATCGTGTTGATCCGATCGCTATGGTGAACGACGCTCTTTTCGAAGTAAAGTATGATGAAATGGTCATTGTTCGCGATATTGAATTCTACAGCCTGTGCGAGCACCATATGCTGCCCTTTATCGGCCAGGCTCATGTCGCTTACTTGCCAAGAGACCGCGTTGTGGGGTTGTCGAAAATTCCACGCATTGTGGATATGTTCGCTAAACGATTACAAGTACAAGAGCGAATGACACGGCAGATCGCCGACTTCATCGAAGAACTGCTGCACCCACTCGGAGTGGCTGTTGTTGTAGAAGGTCTGCATTTATGCGCCACCATGCGCGGCGTTAAGAAACACGGCGCTAGGATGACGACATCAACCATGCTGGGAGCGTTTCGTAAGAGCCAGGCAACCAGAGACGAGTTCTTATCGAACATCTCGCGCCGCTCGAATCCCCTGCTCTGATGTAGGAAATATTATTAATATCCCATTTTTAACCCAGGGGTAGGTCTGGGCGCGCCTGTATATTTGTCAGGGTAGACAGCCGCTGCGCGGTTTGTTGGATCGTTTCCCCCGTAGGACTGGGTGAGATGTCGGGACATAATTCTGCTAACGGCACAGCCATGTGTGCGTAATTCCAAATTTCAGGATCCAGGACCTGGTTATCGCTGATCAAAATGTCGATGTCTATCGTCCTGTCTGCAAACTTGTTCTCGGTTCGCACCCTGTCTAACTCACCCTCAATATAACTGACAACCCTTTGTTTCAGTTCTTTTGGGAGACAAGTCACTCTAACGAGCATTACTGCGTTTAAATAATCCTCCCCACTCGAACCAACAGCAGGCGTTTGCCAGGCCGAGGACACTGCTACAACTTCGATGTTTTCTTTCAGGCAGTCAACCGCTTTTGGTAAATAAATTTCAGGGTCTATGTTTGAACCCAATCCCAAATATACAAGATGTTCCTCTTCAGAATTACTCATGAATCCCGTATTCGCTCGATCTCTATCCCGACAGAATTCGCGAATCGTACCGCGCCCGGTTTTTCAACCCGAACTCGTACTTTTTGAACTCCCGGCTCTTCCAGGCACAGCCCGGCAATGTCGGACGCCAACGCTTCAACGGTGTACCTGGCTGCACTTTCTGCGTGGGCGATGACCTTCTTCGTTACTGTACGGTAATTAACGCAATCTGCAATATCATCGCTAGTCGCCGCCTTGCGGATATCGGTGAACATCACGATGTTGATCAGAATTTCTTGTTTCTTCTCCCGCTCCCAATCGTTAATACCGATGATTCCGCGCGCGACGAGATCTTTAATGATTACCTGGTCCATGCTACGCTCCTAGTGATCGCGCCACTCGTTCCAATTCCATCGTTCATTTTTTTATCCTCCAACTTTATTATAACGGTATGTCTCGTTCAGCCACTGGCAGTTCTATCTTTGTTCTGCAGCCTGTAAATTCCCCAAATACTGAATGCCAGCGCTGCCCAGGCGATGACCTGCGCGCTGCGAAAGCCTCCCAACAAGAGCACGCTGTCGCCGCGAAAGGCCTCCAGGAAAAGGTGGGCGGCAGCGCTAAAAGCGAAGAACGTCAGGAAGTAAATACCGGGTTCTGTGGTCTTCCAAATCGATCTTTTGGGCCACATGATGATCAAAATAATAACGGCAGCCAGCGTTTCGTAGATTTGCGACGGGTGACGTTGAGCCCCCCACAATTCGATCGCCCAGGGCAGGTCGGTCTCAAACCCAAAGGCAGCGCCGGATGCTGCATGGGCTAATCCAATAGCTAAGGCCATCACTCCGAGAAAGGGTGTCAGAGCGTCTAAAGTTTGCCAGACGGCGAGTTTTTTCCGTTGAGCGTATATTAGTATCACAATGAACGCCGTCACGGCGCCACCCCACAGGTCGAGTAGGCCCGGGTTGAGCGATATGATGCTCGCGGGGTTGTCGATGAAGATATTTGGATAGCGGATAACGTACGAGAGCCGCGCACCGATAATGCCAGCAATCAAGCCAAAAAACACCAGGTTGTATAACGTATTGGACGGGATTCCTCTCTGCGGGGCGGTTTTCTCGGCCAGAGACAATCCCAACCAGATACCGATAAGCAGGATTAATCCCGGTACCTGGATTGCTAACGGTCCTACCTGCAGAATTGGAAACATTACAGGGTCTCCATCATTCGATCTCCAACAGTTCTTCCACTCGTATGCGCAATAGGGCTTCGGACATCGGACCACCCACGACGACTCTCTGGATAACGCCGTTTTTATCAACGAAGAAGGATGTTGGCAGGGCGCTGGATTTGTATAAACGGGATGCTTCACCCTGAGCGTCATAAAGAATCGGGAATGTCAATCCCATCTCTTCGACGAAGGCTGCTGCTTTGGTGGGGTTATCCTGGCTGGTTACATTGACTCCAAGTATCGTAAATCCCTGGTCTTTATACTGATTGTAAACGCTTTCCATGGCTGGCATTTCAGCGCGGCACGGAGTACACCAGCTAGCCCACAGGTTGATGATCAACGGCCGGCCGCGCAGTTCTGACAGCGTGATCGTACTCCCGGAGGCCGTCGCCAGGCTGAAGTCAGGCGCCAGGAATCCTTCATGGGGCGCGGGTATGCCGCCTCCGGTTGTACCGCCGGGCGGCGCTTTGCTGACCAAAATCCATGCCGCGCCGAGGACGAGAACTAAAACCGCTATAACGAGCCAGCGTTTTGGATTATCAAACAACATATTTCGCCCAATTCACGTTTGAACGCTTTATCTCCATATTGTCCACAATTATACGCAGGTTGCACGGTCAAAATATAAGCTCACGATTAGCACCTCACACGTCTACTTGACTTAATGGCTTGATTTGTTATCATTTCCTCGCTATGTTGCGAATAAATTGGAAACCTCTCTCATGGTGAAGTATTCGAGGCTGCTGTCTTATATCGTCCTGGCAGCCGTCATGCTGCTCTCTGCCTGCAGCCTCTTTGGGGGCAGTGACAGCGTGGAGGGGACGCCGACGGTGGCGGAATCGGGATCATCTGCCGGTTCGGATGTCCCAACCCACCCCCCCACGGAGGCGCCAGTCTCCGCATACCCGTCTCCGGGATCAGAGTCCGGGTTCAGCTACCCGCTCCCTGGATCAGAATTTGGTTCCACCTATCCAGGCCCAGGACAGGGTCCGGATGCGGGCTCAAGCATTGGGCCGTACCCCGGACCATACCCCGGACCCGGCGATGCCTATCCACCTCCCCCAACACAGCCAGCGGGAGACCCTTACCCGGCTCCTGCAACGGAAACGCCATCCAATGCATATCCGGGGCCGGGTGACCCATACCCACCGCCCGATCAAAGTGGCACTCCGGGAGCGACTACTACGCCAGGGACTCAGGTCCCAACCCCATCTCCCACACCCACTTTGACCCCCCTGCCGACTGCCACACCTTTCCCAACCGCCATCCCGTTCGATGCCCGGATGCGTGCGACCGACCCGCGTACGGTGGAACTAGCTTCTGGGGAATACCAGTTCATCGAATTCTTCGCTTTCTGGTGCGGCTACTGCAAAGCCATGGCGCCGATGGTGCACGAGCTGGAAGCCAGGTATGGGGAGGAGATAAACTTCATTTACCTTGATATTGATGATCCTGCCACCAAGGAGCTGAAATTACAGCTCGGTTATGAATTACAACCGCACTACTTCCTGTTAGATGGGAATGGATTTATCCTGGGGGAGTGGTTGGGGCTGGTTGAGGCAGAAGAATTTGAGCGTGTGTTCCAAGAGATTCTGGAATAACTCCATACCCCGTAGATATCCCCATCAACATCAACTCAATTGACGAAGTTAACATTTACCACGCCTAACTGCGCTCGGTTTACGTGGGGACTTCACGAAAACTATCCACTAGTAATTATTCCAAACTATTTACCGTCTCCGCCCCCGACATTTCACGCTCCAACAACGTGGCTTTGGCATGCTCCGCCCTCGACATCACCCAGAGCATGCAGTCCCTCCCCGCTCAACTCTCCGGCAATTAAGAAATTTTTACCATACAAACAAACAAATCTGAGCCCAGCCAAGAAACCATAAATAGTACCCTCGAAGGGTGGACACCAGGCACTTGACAAATATTCCGGAATCAGGTTATTATTAACCTCCCTACCCCCCTGGGGGGGATAAGTGATTGATATGGAGACAATATCATGAAACACGAGAGCGCCTTAAGGCGATTGAAAATTGTTGAAGGCCACATCCGCGGAATCGAACGCATGGTGGAGGAGGAAACATACTGCATCGACGTGATACGCCAGATCCAGGCAGTGCAGTCCGCGCTGAATATGGTCAACAAAATAATTTTGGAGGAGCATCTCAATTCATGCCTGACGACTGCCGTGCGCGGCGAGGATGTTGAAGAACGCGAGCGGGTGCTGCATGAGATCTCAGAAGTGTTTGAAACGGCTGCAAAAGTGTAGCCGATAATATACTATTTTTACAATAGGAGAAAACTGATGACAACTGTAACTTATTCCATTCCGGACATTTCTTGTGGACATTGTGTGCACACTGTGCAGACGGAGGTCGGTGAATTGACAGGCGTGTTGACTGTCGAAGCCAGCCAGGAGACCCAGTCAGCAACCATAGTGTTTGAACCACCGGCCGATGAGGATCAGATAAAAGAGCTGTTGGCGGAGATCAACTACCCGGCTGCGTCTTAGACAAATTAGAGGAGTTTAATTTGTCCCAATCCAGGCAAGCAACGCTTCCCATAACCGGGATGACCTGCGCTAACTGCGTGGCGACGGTCGAACGCAATCTAAAAAAAGTTGATGGCGTGTCGAGCGCCAGCGTCAACCTGACCACAGAACGCGCCACGGTGGAATTTAACCCAGACCTGACGGGTTTAGAGCAGGTCATTAGGCGCGTGCGCCGCGCCGGCTATGATGTGGCGAGCGGGGAAGCCGACTTAATCATCCGGCGTTTGAGCGACGACAACGACGCCCGCCGGCTGGAACGCGCCCTTTCCCAACAGGAGGGCGTTCTCGAAGCCCAGGTGAATTACGCCAGCGAACGGGCGCGCGTGGTGTACATTCCAACGGTGGTCAGCCAGGCTGAACTGCGCCAGGTTGTGCGGGGAGCCGGTTTCGAGGCCATAGAAACGGGGGGTGACGTAGAAGATGTAGAAGCTGCGGCGCGCCGGGCTGAAATTGACAGGCAGCGGCGCGACCTGGTCATCGGCCTGGCCTTCACAGTGCCGCTGTTCCTGTTCTCCATGGCGCGTGATTTTGGTTTGCTGCCCGCCAGCATCGCTCAGGCGCCCTGGGCGGAATGGGTGATGTTCGCGCTGGCGACCCCGGTCCAGTTTTACGTTGGGCGGCAGTACTATGTCGGCGCATACAAGGCGCTGCTCAACCGCTCGGCTAACATGGATGTGCTCATCGTGATGGGATCTTCTGTGGCGTATTTCTACTCGGTTGCTGTTGTGTTTGGATTGGTCGATGGGCACGTCTATTTTGAGACCTCGGCCATGATTATCACCCTGATTAAATTGGGAAAATATCTCGAAGCCCGGGCGAAAGGCCGCACCAGCGAAGCGATTAAAAAGCTGATGGGACTGCGGGCGAAGATGGCGAGGGTCATCCGGGATGGCGAAGAAATGGAAATCCCGACCGATGATGTCCAGGTGGGCGACATTGTCATTGTGCGTCCCGGTGAAAAGATCCCGGTGGACGGCGTCGTGCTCGAAGGGCGTACCGCGGTAGACGAATCCATGCTGACCGGTGAGTCGCTTCCCGTGGATAAAGCGCCCGGCGATGACGTTATCGGCGGTACATTAAATAGGACCGGGTTAGTGAGGTTCGAAGCTGTCAAGGTTGGGAAGGAGACCGCGCTGGCTCAAATCATCCGGCTGGTCGAAGATGCGCAGGGGAGCAAAGCGCCCATCCAAAAACTCGCCGACCAGGTATCCGCGATCTTTGTGCCGGGAGTGATTGCGATCGCCGCAATCACCTTCATTGTCTGGTACTTCTTTGTCCCCACACCGCCCGGGTCTGAGGTCGGCGCCTTTACACTGGCTCTGATCGCCATGGTGGCGGTGCTGGTCATCGCATGCCCCTGTGCGATGGGATTGGCGACTCCCACCGCGGTCATGGTCGGCACCGGTAAGGGTGCGGAGAGCGGAGTGCTCATAAAATCCAGCGAAGCGTTAGAGCGCGCCGGAAAAGTGACGACCGTCGTTTTAGATAAAACGGGCACCATCACACGCGGCCAGCCGGTGGTGACCGATATCGTGGTCAGCGATCGCTGGGCTGCCAATTATCCGAATGGGCGGACAAATGAGGCCGTCAATGAGATACTGCAGCTGGCAGCCTCTGTAGAAAAGGGGAGCGAACATCCATTGGGAGAAGCCATCGTGGCCGAGGCAGGTGAACAGGCTCTCACTTTGTATGATCCGCAGGGATTTAACGCGGTCATCGGACACGGGGTGGAAGCCCAGGTGGAGGGACGCGCGATCCTGGTCGGCAACCTGAAGATGATGGAAGCGCGTCAATTAAATTTGAATGGATTAAATTCCGAAGTTGAACGCCTGCAAGCTGAGGCCAAAACCACGATGCTGGTATCCGTGGACGGCGATGTGCACGGCGTCGTAGCCGTTGCCGACGTTGTCAAGGATGGATCAATCGAGGCGATCGCGGACCTGCATAAGATGGACCTCAAGGTTATTATGATCACGGGCGACAACCAGCAGACGGCCGAAGTGATAGGCGAACAGGTTGGGGTTGATGCGGTAATGTCTGATGTTCTGCCCGGGGAAAAAGCCTCCCATGTCGCCAAACTCCAGGCGCAGGGAGAAATTGTGGCCATGGTCGGAGATGGGATCAATGATGCCCCGGCGCTGGCGCAGGCGGATGTAGGCATTGCTATAGGGACAGGCACGGATGTGGCAATGGCGACTGCGCCGATTGTGTTGATAAGCGGGGATTTGAACGGAGTCGTGCGGGCGATCGATCTGTCGCGCGGGACACTGCGCACGATCAAGCAGAACCTGTTCTGGGCGTTTTTCTACAACATCCTGTTGATCCCGGCCGCCGCATTGGGTTTCCTGAATCCCATGCTGGCAGCAGGCGCGATGGCGTTCAGCAGTATTTTTGTAGTCAGCAACAGCCTGCGCTTGAGGAAATATAAGCTCGCATAGCAGATCAACATTCATCATATTGCTCAATAGAGAAGGCTGCTCTTCTTTAACCACAAAGACACGGAGCCACGAAGAAACACCAAGTTTTTAATTTTTTTCTTGGTGCCGCTTGGTGTCTTGGTACCTTGGTGGTGGAAATTGGCACAGATCAACATTCATCATATTGCTCAATAGAGAAGGCTGCTCTTCTTTAACCACAAAGTCACGAAGCCACTAAGAAACACCAAGTTTATTATATATGTTCTTGGTGCACCAAGGTGTCTTTGTACCTTGGTGGTGGAAAAGGCATTCATTCTAATTAACGTGTTGGTCTGGTAGTATCTGGGGTGGTTATTTATCAGATTTGCAATCGATCCCTGATTTCACCCCATAAAGTCCGGTACGCTTCCGCTGCTGGCGAGTTGGGCGCATAAGCCGGAACAGGTTCCCGGTAAATGCCCATCTTTTCGACGAGTGACAGGCATGGGATCGAGCTTCGCAGCATACCTTTAAATTCGTGTTGGATTGCTGGCGCCATTTGGCGGTGCATTTTCTTGCGGCCATCGACCATCGACAGAAAACCATATACATACTTGTTGGTGTATTTCTTCTCTTTGAGGAACGCGAGCAGGTGCCGGTGCGTTCGAATGGACAGGGTGGTTGGAATTAACGGAACAAGCAGGTAATCCGCTGCGATAAATATATTCTCTGCCAGGATGTTGATGGTGGGCGGGCAGTCAAGGAAGATCAGGTCATATTCCCGCCTGAACGGTTTGAGAACAATATCCAGACGGTGTTTTCGGCGGCTGAGTCCGTTGAATGTGGTATCCAATTTGCGGTGGGTAAAATCAGCTGGCAGCAGGTCCAATCCATCGTAATCTGTCCCCTTAACGCTCCTGAAAACCGGTCTTCCCGCTCTCAGGAAACCGCGTGCCTTTGGCTTCAGTTTAGGTTTGACCCGGAAATAATAAGTGGTTGAACTCTGGGGATCAAGATCACAGATCAGTGTAGATTTACCTGACTGAGCGGCAAGGTAAGCCAGGTTTACAGCGGAGGATGTTTTTCCGACGCCGCCTTTGTTGCTGTAAATAGCCAGCGTCGTCATTGTGTGTACCTTTTACTTTTTCCACTAAATAGCTCCCGGTATTGTGTTTTGCTGCCTGGAGATGTGAAATCTTTGAACGTCCTGGCGAAATCTGCCTTGACAATCCTTTGCCGGCGGGCCATGGTCTCAACTAAATAACCCGTTGCTACCAGCGCCATTTTTGAACGCTCATCGTTTACGGGCAGTTCTTTTGCGAGCTGCATCAGGTGTTCTTGTTGAACTGAGAGATCGTTAAATTCCCCGAGATAGTCCTGCAGTACTTTCAGATGGTTGATCAAGCGGCGGATGTCTTTTTGCGGGAATAAACTGATGAATAACTCCATCAAGTAGCGTAATTTCTTGCACTCAATTCGCAACAGGTGCAGAAGCCCATCCTGAGTATGCTCCAGAAGGTAGGTGCCATCCTTAATAACATTCCGATACTGCTTGTAAATCCGTTGCCCGGCGAGATCGATAATTGGGACCTGGGCGTTCGTCTCAGCGGATGTCTCAGGAACAGGTTCGTTCAAAAAAAACTGCCACTCGTCCAGAAAGTGGGCGTATGCATTCGAATTAAGCGTCCTGCCAACATTATCTAAAGCCTGGCCGCGCTGCGTTCTTAAATAATCGAAGAGGGGCAAAATATCGTCCCTCATCGCCTCCGGGAGCATGGCGCAGTAATTATCCTCCGAGAGTAAATAAACGTCCAGGTCTCGTAAGTGATTCGAGACCTGGCCCAGGGTGGCGAAATCTCTCTTGAACCGGCTGGTCTCTTCAGGAGGAAAAACGTTTTTTATCTGGCCTAGCGCGGAGCGTGTCCTGCGGATTGCAATCCGGTAGTCATGCAAGAATTCTGTGTCGACGTCAGCCTTTATCCCTGCTTCGTTGTCCTTCATGATCTTCAACAGGCGCTGGAAAATAACCTTCATCGCGCCATCGGAGCGCTGATGCGGATCCAGGTGCAGGTCCAATCGCGACGAGTATCCCCCGACTTTTATACGTGCCTTTTGTATTGCGCTGAGGTAGATGTCTTCAATGATGGAATAAGTTTTCCCAATCTCCGTAAGTGCCTGTTCCAACTGCCGTGCGTATTTTGGATACCCACGGACGGGTCGCAGGCTCAGGTAGGAGGCGATAAGCGGAGAGTCGATATCTGGAGCAGTTCGAACCTCCGTGGATACCAGGCGTGCGACAGTTTTTTCATCCTTGTTCAGAATTCGATAGACTCTTGATTGAGTATGAACCTCGGCCACCATAAGAACGGCTCGCACACCGATGATGGTGCTTATCATGTTGGTTAAGGTTCCTGCCGGGAAATCTCGGGCATACACCGGCATGGTAGTAAATTGAATCCGCGCAATACTATCTCCGCCTTTTAAATCCAACAAATGAAGTTCCTGGTCCGATAGGCGCAGCGTCAGGGATTTTTTGTACAAGCGCCAATCAAACGTATCAAAGAATGTCCATTTTTCGACAACCGGCTCTTCTACTTTGAATGTATTCGTCTGCGCTAAGATCCCATTTACCAACCCTTCATGTCGATCGTCCGGGACCTTTATTCCCAAGTTGTTTTCCAATCAGCAGCCTCCAATCTCTTCTTAATCACGCAAGGATAAATTATACACTCCTTCCTCTCGATGTGATTCCCAGAATGATGGGGTTTTGATAATAAACGTCTTCTCATTAAACATTAATCGGCGTGTAATACTGCGCCATTGACCCGCATTATTTTTACAGTTATGCTTAACGCCACGTTGTACTGGTTTGTAATACTTCATGATTTCGGGACGTCTAGTAATAAATATGCGACGAAAATTGATATCTCGGCGTGATTTCCTCAAATTGGCTGCCTTGAGTTTTGGGGGTCTTGCTTTGCGTCCATTTGATGGATACTTGATCCCTGAGGCGGCTAATGGATTAGCGGAGTTTCCGCAGTCTGACCTCCTTGGACGGGTCACCAAGGGCATGTTGGAAGTAAAGGCACGGCCAAACCTGGACAGTCAAAATGTTGGCGTGTTGTATGAGGACGCCGTGGTTCCATGGCTGCACGAGGTCACGGGTGAACGACCGGCCTATGTCTTCAACAACCAGCGCTGGGTAGAAACACCAGACGGCTACATTTACGCACCACTCTTACAGCCAGTGCGGAATATACCTAACCAGCCAATCCAATCGCTCCCAGAGTCGAGCATCGGCCCGGGAGTGTGGGCGGAGATAACCGTCCCGTATGTCGACGTGATCTTGGACAAGGATCCATCCTCCGGTTCATGGGTTGAAGCCAGAATTGAAGAAGGTTTACCGGTCCGGTTTTATTACAAACAGGTATTCTGGGTGGATCGCATCAGGACCGGCGATGACGGAAGCGTTTATTACCGGACTAATCCCAACTATTATGGTGGTCTTGATATGTTGTGGGCGGCAGCGGAAGCTTTTCGTCTCCTGACAGTAGAGGAGATGGCTCCAATATCCCCCGATATAGAGGATAAACGGATCCGGGTCGATGTGCCGCACCAGACTCTTTCCTGCTTCGAAGGAGAGCGCGAAGTATATTTTTGCCGCGTTTCGACTGGAGCGCTGTATGACTACCAGGGTAATCGAGTGGATAACTGGGAGACTCCTTCCGGAAAGCACAGCATCACCCGAAAATATGTCTCGCTTCAAATGAGTGGCGGTGTAACCGGCGCGGGATATGATCTCCCCGGTATAGGGTGGTCAACGATTTTCGCAACCGGAGGCGTGGCGATCCATGCCACTTTTTGGCACAACAATTACGGCGATACCATGTCCCATGGCTGCGTCAATGTCACCCCGGAAGATGCCAAGTGGATTTTCCGCTGGTCGCAGCCGGCAGTGCCATATGATCCTGGTATGGTTGATACGACGGTGACAGGAGAAATCAGCACCGGTGTTACGGTGGATGTCGCTTAGCGGCACGATAATGGGAAGCTTCCCGGTAAATTTTAGGCAATGGCTGCCAGTCAACGATGAAACGAAGACCGATCTCGCGTAAAGACTTCCTGAAGATGAGCGCCTTGTGGGTGGGAGGCCTGGTGGTCACGCCCTGGCGGCGCCTATTTACTCTGCCTGAATTTCCAGAAGTGGAACGCCTTGGGAGAGTTATTGGCGGATTGGTCCACATCAAGGCACGTCCTGACATCGACAGCGAAGACGTGGGTGTTTTATACGATGATGATGTTGTGCCTTGGGTCAGTGAAGTCGTTGGTTCCCGCCCGCTGTGGTACAACCAGCGCTTTGTTGAGACCCAGGACGGATACATCTATGCGCCTAACCTGCAGCCGGTACGCAACGAATTAAACCAGCCGGTGACTAAAATATCCGATCCTGATGGCATGTGGGTGGAGGTGACCGTCCCCTATGTAGACCTGATCTTACACAACCCACCCCCGCGCTCTCCCTGGCTGAAGAATACCAATACTCCCCGGTTGTATTACAGCCAGATAATGTGCGTGGATGAGATTAAGCGTGACGATGACGGGAAGGTCTGGTACCGGGTCCTTGAAAAATACGGCACATTTGGCGATATCTTCTGGGCTCCTGCTGAAGCATTCAAACCGATCCCGCCAGAGGACATGACACCCATCAACCCCGGGGTTGAGAATAAACGTGTTGAGGTCAATCTTTCTCACCAAACGATGTCATGTTACGAAGGGGATACCGAAGTTTTCTTTTGCCGGGTGTCTACGGGCGATAAATATGATGCCGAAGGCAATCCCGTCGATGAATGGTCCACTCCGATAGGGACGCACTCGATCTGGCGGAAGTTGTATTCAGTGCACATGACAGGTGGAACGACCGGTGGCGGTTATGATTTACCCGGCATCGGGTGGACGACGCTCTTTTCGGGCAATGGTGTGGCCGTCCATTCTACGTTCTGGCACAACAGCTTTGGTATACCCAGGTCCCACGGTTGTGTAAACGCACGCCCGGACGATGCAAAATGGGTTTTTCGTTGGACGCTGCCTGATGTCCAGTATAATCCCGGTGATATCACCATCAGTGGTAAGGGAAGCACGAAGGTCCATGTCGTAGAAACGTAGGGGACGATATTACCTGGAGTTATCTTGTATGGATTTTACGAACGTTACACTAGGATTCGCATTTTTAGCTGGAATCGCTTCTTTTCTGTCCCCGTGCGTCTTTGCGTTGGTTCCGGCTTATGTTGGCTACCTTGGAGGCAGGGCCGCTGCATCTGGAAAGGATGCCAACACCTTGACGACTTTCAGCCATGGCTTGGCGTTTGTCTTTGGCTTCAGTCTTGTGTTTATCGTGCTTGGATTTTTAGCGGCAGCACTCGGTGGATTTCTTGACCTTGTGCGTTATGATTTACAGATTTGGCTGGCCCGCATCGGTGGCGTGGTCGTCATCATTTTTGGTCTGCATTTGATCGGTGTTTATCGCATCAAATTCCTTGAGTACGACACCCGCCGGCAGACCGCACCGGATCGCAACCTGGGCTACCTGGCATCCGTTGGGATGGGGATATTCTTTGCTGCCGGTTGGTCGCCGTGTGTCGGACCGGTGTTGGGCGCCATACTCACTTTAGCCTTCAGCGGAGGGTCTGCTCTCCAGGGTGTCGTATTGCTGTCTGCCTATTCCGCGGGCTTAGCGATACCTTTCTTAATTGCTTCGATTTATATCGGAAGCGTTACGATGGTGATCAGGCGCTATGGTAAATTAATGCGCTATATTGAAGTCGTCACCGGGTTGATCCTGGTTGTGCTTGGGATCCTGCTGTTGAGCGGTCAATTAGGCCAGTTGAACAGTCAATTTTCCTCATTCGGCTCATTCTTCGATGTGACTGATGAAGTACGGATAGGCGGCATTATCCTGGTTGTGGTTGCTGCATTGGCAATACTGGGCTTGATACCGGCATACATAGCTCATAAAAAGGGGAAGAAATTCATCGATTGGTGGTTCTTTGGATTTGGACTGTTTCCAATCGCGCTGCCCGTGGCCATTAAGATGAAACCCGCTGATGATGAAGGTGGTGAAGAACAGCCGTATACAGACGGCGATATCGAAGAGATTGTTACCGGTTCGTGACCTTGAACATATCCAGGCAAAATCTACAACTCATTGGCGCTGGATTATTGATCGGCGTAGGGATTGGTGTACTGTTTATATTCGGTGTTTTTGGTGATGGTTTGTCAAACTGGGGAAAAAATGATCTAGAGGGAATTCCCCCCCAGGTCCCAGAATTGGGTTCATCCGCTCCGACCTTTGAATTAATATCTTTATCAGGGGAACAAATTAGACTCGAACAGTATAAAGGCCAGGCTGTGCTTATAAATTTCTGGGCTACCTGGTGTGGTCCGTGCCGGCTTGAGATGCCTCTACTGCAAGAATACCAGGCTGAATATGACTCAGAGATGGTCGTGCTGGCGGTGAATGTTGGCGAATCACCACAAGATGTTCAGGGTTTCGTTGACGAAATGGGGCTTGACCTGACCGTTTTATTGGACGAGACAAATTCAGTCGAAGGTTTGTATCAGGTGCGCGGGCTGCCCAGTACTTTCTTCATACGTAAGGATGGTATCATTCAGTTTTTACATATCGGCATGCTGACTGAAGGTCAGCTAATCGGGTATCTCGATGAGATAGGAGTTACTGAATGATCCACGTGACGCTGTACAGCCGGGATGATTGTCACCTGTGTGACGAAACGCTGGACGCACTCCAGAATTTGCAAAGCGAAGTGCCGCACGAACTTTCGATCGTGAATATTGAGTCAGATCCTGAATTAATAGAGAGATACGGATTGGAAATCCCTGTGGTCGAGGTGGCCCCGTTCCGCCTCAAAGCGCCAATCGGCCGGCAGGAATTACTGGCGACTCTATCGGCCGCTCAAGCGCAGGAGACAAAAGATCGATCTGGAACAGGTGCAAATCCGGCGGTTGGCGGGAAGCCAACAATAACATGGACGAAAGCTGATGATTTTGCTTTTTGGATAGCGAATCATTATCTCGCGGTATTTAATGCGATAATCTTATTGTATGTCGGCTTGCCATTTATTGCGCCAATTTTAATGAACTCGGGCGCTCAGTTACCGGCAAATTTGATCTATCGCGGCTACGGTCTTTTATGTCACCAATTGGCGTATCGTTCGATATTTCTTTTCGGTGAACAGCCAGTTTATCCACGCGCTGCTGCGGATGTCGATGGTTACTTAACTTATAATCAGTCTACGGGTCTAAACGAAGGGGATTCAGTTGACGAGCGTTTTGAAGCGCGTGCATACGTGGGAGACGATCGCATTGGATACAAAGTTGCGTTATGCCAGCGTGATGTCGCCATATATGGCGGGATACTGATCTTCGGGTTGCTATTTGGGTTGACGGGAAAGCGAATACCTGGACTGCCATGGTATTTATGGATCTTGTTGGGTATCGTCCCCATCGCTCTGGATGGCGTCAGCCAGATAATCAGCCAACCGCCTTTAGGGTTTATCTCGTATCGGGAGAGCACGCCGCTGCTGCGAATCATCACCGGATTCCTTTTTGGTTTTTCTACAGCCTGGTTTGGTTACCCGCTGGTTGAACAGGCGATGAAGGATACGCGTGAATTGATGAAAAGTAAACGTGAGGGTATAAAGACTGCTTGATCTTTTGATAAGTGAGTTGGATAATCGATAATGTCTTATCATGACGTTGAAGGACTGCGTTATTTCACTTTCGATGGCCTGGATGATTTGAACGTGGATCATGCGATTATTACGCGCCGGGGTGGTGTCAGCCGTGCGCCCTACGAATCCCTCAATCTCGGCGGGACCGTTGGGGATGACCCATCTCGAGTGCGCCAAAACCAGCGTTTGGTGATGTCGGCCCTCGAACTCCCGGATGAGAGTATATATGATGTCTGGCAGGTGCACGGAGATGTCGTTGTATCTACGGATGGACCCAGGCCAAACGATCAACCTCATCAACAGGCCGACGCAACATTGACCGATCGTCCTGGTGTGACCTTGTTGATGCGCTTCGCGGATTGTGTGCCGATTTTATTGTACGATCCGATTAAGTCTGTGGTCGGAATTGCACACGCGGGTTGGAAAGGGACGGTTTTACGGACCGCAGCCCAAGCTGTAGTTGCGATGCAGGAAAAATATGAATCCCATCCTGCCGACCTCTGGGCGGGCATTGGCCCATCGATCGGCCCGCACCATTATGAGGTAGGCGCTCAGGTTGAATCCGAGGTTCTTGGTGCGTTCGGCCAGGATGCGAGCGAGTTGCTAAATTCACCCAATGGAAAGGGCCAGGGTGTACAATTTGATCTATGGACCGCCAACCAGATCGTCCTATCCCAGGCTGGGGTCAGAAACATTGAGATTTCAGGTGTTTGCACGGCTTGCGATTTGGATAATTGGTACTCTCACCGCGATGAAGGTGGTACGACCGGCAGGTTTGGCGCGTTGATCACATTGTGACTATGATTGATTGTACAAAATATTTAAATTGATGCTGGATAAAAAAGAAGCTGGTTAGATGATTAATCAAAATTATAAACGTGTGATTGAACGCATTAATCAAAAGGCTGTGTCCGTTGGACGTGATCCGGGTGCGATAAAATTGGTGGTCGTCACCAAGGGCCACCCCGTTGAGGCAGTTGAAAGTGTAATTGCAGCCGGCGCGACAATAGTGGGCGAAAATTATGTGGAGGAAGCGTTAACCAAGATTGGAGCTGTCGGTGATACGACTCCAGTTGAATGGCACATGATAGGCCACGTTCAAAGCAGAAAGGCGCGTGCGGTGTGCGAAAGTTTTTCTTACCTTCATTCCTTGGACAGCCTCAAACTTGCCCGGCGGCTTGATCGATTTTCAAGGGAAAATGGGCACATCCTCCCGGTTTTATTGGAATGTAATGTGAGCGGAGAAGAGAGCAAGCACGGGTGGGCAGCCTGGCAGGAGGAAAAATGGCCAGAATTGTTACCTGATGTGGAACAATTGTTGGCTTTGCCCAATATACAGGTTAAAGGCTTGATGACCATGCCCCCATATTCGGAGACCCCGGAGCATTCTCGCCCCTATTTTCAGGTGCTGATGGCTTTGTCATCATTCTTTGCAGACCATTACCCGCAAACTGATTGGGAGGAATTGTCCATGGGAATGAGCACCGATTTCGAAATCTCCATAGAGGAAGGCGCCACGATGCTTCGCGTTGGAACTGAGATCATGGGGCCGCGTCCACCAAGATGAGAAGGGAAAGGTATTAATCGAATGGCAACACTTGCATCAATAATTCACAGGCTGATTCAAATTATCACGTTGGTTGTCGTGATTGATGTTGTCTTAGGCTACTTCATGTCTCCGTTTCATCCTGTCCGGCAGTTCCTTGATCGGGTCGTAGAACCTTTGCTCAGGCCGATCCGCAGGATAATGCCTCAAACGGGCATGATAGATTTTAGCCCCTTAGTTCTTATCATTCTCCTCCAGGTGATCGATTTGATCGTTAATAACTTCCTGATGAGATTGTGATCGGGCTAAATCGTCAAGTTGTCGATTAAATTTAGGACACTACGGATTGATACCCACCCGTATAGGGCAATTTCCCCTCTGATTGACCTGGCCGGCGAATGTTTGGATGCCCATTCGTATTGGGGGTTGGTTAACCGCCGTATAGGATGCGCCCGCACGCTTCGCAGCAGGTGATCTTGTTCGGCGACCGCGCCTCATATAATAGAGAAGTGCTCAGTGTTGATCCGCAGGCTGAACAGAACGTGTCGGTCACTTTTGCCACCGCAATGCCTCTTCGTTTTTTCCGCAGCTGCTGGTAAAGATGCATATCCTCATCCGGGATCGTGTTTATAGCTGCCTGTCGTTCGTCCGTAATGCGCGCTATATCTTTCTGCAAGCCTGACTTTTCTTCCGTAAGCAGTCCGTGCTCACCAGAGAGCCTGGCGGTCGTTTGTTCCACGTTGGTTAATTCTGATTGGTATTTACTCTCGGTTTCTTCTTCAGCCAGCATAGCTTCCAACTGCCGCTCCTCGAGTACATTGAGATAACGTCGTAAAGCCGCTGCCTCATTTTCCAGATCCTGCAGTTCTTTTGGATTTCCGACCTTTCCGCCGTAAAGTGTGGCTTCTGTCTGTTCAATTTTTAATTGCTGCCCCTGGACCTCGCGCTCAGCACTAATAAGGATTTTACGGGTATCTTCCAACCTGACTGAGGCATCATCGGCTTTCGCTTGAGCTTGTTTTAATGCTTTGTTATCGTTCAATATTTTATCGATCTCTTGCACCCGGGCCTGGGCTTTATACAATTGTGTATCGAGTTGTTGTAAGCGATATAATTTGAACGATTGGCTCATAGCGTTTCACCTGGATGTCCACAAAGTGGAGATAAGTGCGAGTGCAGCTCTTTTATTCTTCTTGATTCGGTCACGAAAAAATTATAGGTGTGGATGCTGGATTACGCAAGGGAAAACTTGAAGTTAATGTCAATTATGTGGTTTTGGGATACGTATTCTGAACCAATCTGGTATCCTCAAGGTAGAAAACACATAAGCTTAAAGAATTTGATAGAATTATGCAAACTCAGGCTGGTTTTACGGGCGGCAGGCCAATTGAATTAGCTGTCTTTGGATTGGTAATGCCCAATTCGATTAGGCATCTATACCTGTCCCGAATTAGCGTTAGAATACGGATGAAACCACATCTATAAAGTATACGAAGTCGACCTGAGACGACTCTACAATTGAAATCTATGCACAAAGGGAGAACTGAATGTCCGAAGTTGAAGCATTTGTGGATCGTGTAATAACTAACATAGAGAAAGTGATTATCGGTAAACGCACTACGATCGAGTTAGCTGTTTCTGGTCTTTTATGCCAGGGACATCTGCTGATTGAAGATGTGCCTGGCGTTGGAAAGACCATGCTGGCACGCAGCCTGGCCCGATCTTTGGGGTGCTCGTTCAGCCGCATCCAATTTACTCCCGACATGTTACCCAGTGATGTGACCGGAGTTTCCATTTTTAATCAGGTATCTCGTGAATTTGAATTTCGGCCCGGTCCTATCATGGCCCAGGTCGTACTTGCTGATGAGATCAACCGGGCGACGCCGAAGACCCAGGCTGCATTGTTGGAAGCCATGGAAGAGCGGCAGGTGACAGTGGATGGGGTGACCCACAAATTGCCGCGCCCGTTCATGGTGCAGGCAACTCAAAATCCGATCGAATACGAAGGCACTTTCCCTCTGCCTGAAGCGCAGGTCGACCGCTTCCTGATGCGTATCAGGTTGGGATATCCTGAAGCCGAAGATGAGATTAGGGTTCTCGAAAGGCAGCAGTACGAGCATCCTTTCGAAAAACTGGATCAGGTGGTAACCGATAAAGAACTATCCCAAGTTCAGGAGGCCGTCAAGGATATTTATGTATCGGATGCGGTTAAACGTTACATTGTCGAGCTGACCCATCAAACAAGGAAACATGCTGAGGTCTACCTGGGCGCCAGCCCACGCGGCAGCCTGGCTTTGTTCCGTACCGCTCAAGCTCGTGCTGCCATGGTGGGTAGAGATTATGTGCTCCCGGACGATATAAAAGCGCTGGCCATCCCTACCCTGGCGCACCGTGTAATTCTTGGGCCAGGCGCTCGGCTGCGCGACATCAGCGCCCGCCAAATCGTGGAAGAGATCCTGCAAAACGTGCCGGTTCCGGGTGGAGATCCGACAAAAGAAGGATCGTACGTGAAGGCTCAAACGGATAAGACGCCTGAACCGGGAGGCGAATCGTAGGAATGGTCTCCGCTAGACGGGTGGTTTATCTGCTGCTCGCCCTGAGCCTGCTGGCTGGCGCACTGACCGGTGCCCAGCTTTATTATCGATTAAGTTACCTGTGGGTGTTGTTATTGGCAGGTAGCTGGTTGATGGCAAAGACCGCCTTACGCGGTATCCAGGTAAACAGGCGGGCACGATTCCTCCGTTCGCAGGTCGGCCAGGTATTTGAAGAAAGGTACGAAGTCAGAAATCCGGGTCGAATTCCCCGGCTGTGGATCGAAGTGCGTGATGACTCCTCGCTGCCAGGTACCAGCGGTTCGCATGTCGTCACAATGATTGGATCCAAGGAAAGTCGTACTTACGTGGCACGGACACGATTGGAAGAGCGGGGAGTATTCCCCTTGGGACCCACGGTCATTGCCTCCGGTGACCTGTTTGGATTATTCCCGACTGAGCGTTCAATTCCGAATTCAGAAGCCTTGCTGGTATATCCTATGTTGGTACCGGTGCATGATTTTCCAAATCCACCCGGTTTGCTTCCAGGTGGGGAAGCTCTGCGGCGCCGCACGGCTCAAATCACATCAAATGCCGCCGGAGTGCGCGAATACGAACCGGGTGATCCTTTACACAGAATTCATTGGTTGAGTACAGCACGCCGCAATCGTTTGATGGCGAAAGAGTTTGAGCTCGATCCGTTGGCGGATGTTTGGCTGTTTGTCGATGCCGATCGTTCAGTTCATTTATCGAAGCCCCTGCCTGAAGAAGAATTTGTGATGACAGCGGTCTGGCAAAAGAGAACGCAGTTCGACCTGCCGCCATCCACAATCGAGTACGGGGTCAGTATCGCATCATCTCTGGCACGTTATTACCTGCAGCGTGGTAGAGCGGTCGGAACGGTTTATTCAAATTCGCAGCTTAAAGTATTGCCTTCTGATCGGGGTGGTCGACAATTGAACAAGATTTTGGAATCTTTGGCCGTCGTTCAGGCCGTTGGAGAAATGCCCCTGGAAGGACTTGTCGAGGTCCAGGCGCGCCACTTACCTCGCGGCAGCACCGCCGTGATAATAACGCCTAGCACATCAGAATCCGTTTTCCGCACTACGGATGTTTTACTAAGAAGAGGCCTGCGCCCTGTGGTTGTGCTGCTCGATGGATCGACTTTTGGGGGAGAGGACAACCCGGATGAGTTAGCCGCTTCTCTTGAATTTTTGGGTGTCCCCGTCTGCCGTGTGGCTTTTAATGATGACTTATCCAAAGTGCTGTCGAATGCAGTCAGCCAACCCAACCTGGTGAAGGCCTGGTAAATCAAATATTTTCACATCAACCGCATTACCATATATTCGAACGTTGGGTTGAGAAGGAAATGGTTCCCTTCGGTCATATCCTGTTCAGCGAGCGTCGAGCACATGCAAACTTATGCTGCGGCCGCAGATTGGGATCTGGTGGAAGACGTATTGGATGAAATTAACGTTATTTTGGGTGACTCTTAGCACTGCAGCCCCACAGAGCATATCAGTAAACGAACAAACTCAGTCCCAGGCTGATCAATCCAACGATTGTGCAGTAGATGGCGAAGACATACAATGAGTGTGATCCGAGGTATCTGATTAACCAGCGGATGGCGAGATAACCCACGACCGCCGCACTGATAAATCCGGGTATATATACCGGCAGCAGGGACATGAGGTCCTGCACCTGCATCAGGTCCAGGATTGCCAGCACGCCGGCTGCCAGCATGATCGGAACGGACATCAAGAACGAAAAACGAGCCGCTGAAGGGCGCTTAAGGTTGCGTGTCATACCGCCGCTGATCGTCGCACCGGATCGAGACACACCCGGGAAGATTGCCAGCACCTGGAAAAAACCGATCCAAAAGGCGTCTTTCCAGGTGACCTCTCCTAGACTCCTGGTTCGCTTGCCAACTTTTTCTGCGAGCACCAGCAGTCCGGCTGTCAGAAGCAGTGCAGCCGCTGTGGCCGTTAAGCTTGCGAAGGCGAGTTCGACGGTATCTTTGAGTACTAATCCTAATCCACCAGCCGGTATTGTTGCCAGCAGGATAAACCATCCCAGCCGTGATTCCGCATCAACGAAGGGAGATTTGTTTTTAAGTCCCAGAATCATCGCCCGCGCGATGGATATCAAATCGCTCCAAAAATAAGCGATCACCGCGATCAAAGTTGCCACCTGAACTAACACATCGAATATAAAAGCATCCCTGGGAGGGATGTCCCAATTGAGCAGGTAAGGAAGTATGACCAGGTGTCCCGAACTGGAAATTGGCAGGAATTCAGTCAGACCCTGCACGATGCCGAGGATTATGGATTGGATGACGGTCATGGGTTGGTGTTCTGATAGCTGCGTGCTAACTGGGCGAATGTCCCATAGATGATCGCTTGGCGAACCTCGCGCGCCAACTGCAGCATTGTGCGTAAATTATGAATGGATAGCAGCGTGGAAGCGAGCATTTCCTTCGCTGTGATCAGGTGTCGAATATAGGCCCTTGAGAAGTTGCGACAGGTGTAGCAGGAGCAATCGATATCGATCGGGTCCGGATCACGCGCGAAAACGGCGTTGGCCATGTTCATTCGGCCACTGCGTGTCATGGCAGTCTTATGCCGGGCCAGCCGAGTCGGTAGTACACAATCGAAAATGTCCACACCTCGCAATACACTGTTGATAAAATCCTGTGGGGTGCCAACTCCCATCAGATATCTCGGTCTATCTTCGGGTAATATTTGGTTGACGACCTCCAACATGCTGTTCATTTCTTCTTTGGTCTCTCCCACGGAAAGGCCGCCGATTGCGTTCCCGGGAAAATCCAGGCTGGCGATGTGCTGCGCTGATTGTTCACGCAAATCAGGGAATACGCCACCCTGGACAATCCCGAACAGCGCCTGGTCTGAGCGTGTTTTTGCTTCCAGGCATTTTTCAGCCCATATATGGGTACGCTGCATTGCTTGTGATATATACGCCTTCTCATAGGGCGGCGCGCACTCGTCAAACGCCATGATAATATCTGCACCGAGATTTTCCTGGATGGCGATGGCCTTCTCGGGTGTGAATTTGTGTGTAGAACCGTCAATATGGCTCCTGAAGGTCACCCCGTCGTCCTCCACCTTCCGGTTGTCAGCCAGGGAGAAGACTTGAAAGCCACCCGAGTCGGTCAATATCGGTCTCTGCCAGTTCATAAATTCATGCAGACCGCCCAATTCGGCGATCAGGTCATCCCCAGGACGCAGGTACAGATGATAGGTATTGGCCAGAATCAGATTGGCTTCTAATTCCTCCAATTGTGCTGGTGTGAGCGATTTGATGCTGGCCTGGGTGCCTACCGGGGCAAAGATTGGTGTTTGGATCGGTCCATGGGGCGTGTATAAAACGCCGGCACGCGCGCCGCTCTCCTGCGCGATGACCTCAAATTGAAAATTGGTTTGATTATTTTTCGATGGCATTCGTGCATTCTTGTGGAACATAGATTTCAGATAAACGTAGATTATACCCTGACAATTGTGCATCATCCTGACGCCAAAATAACGCCCTGGGGTGATATAATTTCCTGGCTTCTGGAGAAATTACATGCCTGGAACATCAACATATATTTAAGGAGACATGCCTAATGCAGCATCTGAATCTGCCTGGACCAAAAGCCCAGAAAATCATTAAGCGGGACAAATTGGTAATATCGCCATCTTATCCCCGGGTGGGTCCTCTGGTCATTCACCATGCGAAAGGAACTGAAGTGTGGGACGTAGATGGAAATCGTTTTTTGGACTTTGCCGCAGGAATCGCGGTCGTAGCCACGGGTCACAGTCATCCTGAAATCGTACAGGCTATTCAGGAACAGGCTGAACAATTTATTCACATCTCACCGGATTTTTATCATGAAAGAATGGTTGAGCTTGGGGAAAAATTAGATGAAATATCACCTTTCTCGGGTAAAGCAATCTCATTCTTGACAAATTCTGGCACAGAGAGTGTTGAAGCGGCCATTAAACTTGCACGTTATCACACTGGGCGAACCCAATTCATCGCATTCCTGGGTGGCTTCCACGGGCGTTCCATGGGCTCGGTGACATTCACTGCAAGTAAGCCGAAATATCATCACGGTTTTTACCCGCTTATGAACGGTGTTGTTCACGCACCCTTTCCCGATCCATATCGACCCGTCCTGAAAACAAATCCGGGTGAAGAATATGGTGAAGCGGTGGTGCGTTATATTGAAGACCAGATACTGGGACATTTGCTGCCAGCGGAAGATGTGGCCGGTATCTTATTAGAAACAATCCAGGGCGAAGGTGGATACATCATTCCTGCTCCTGGATTTTTATCGACTTTACGGGACCTTTGCGATCGTCATGGCATCCTGTTGATCTTAGATGAGGTGCAATCGGGGATTGGTCGCACTGGTAAAACTTGGGCTGTTGAGCATTTCGGAATTGAGCCTGACATCGTATGTGCAGCGAAAGGCATTGCCTCGGGTATGCCTTTGGGCGCCATGCTCGCTAAAGAGGAGATATTCACCTGGCCGAAGGGCGCTCATGGGAACACCTACGGTGGTAATCCGGTTGCGTGCGCTGCTGCCCTTGCTACCATCGATCTGGTAGAAAATGGTTACAAGCAAAACGCTGCCAGGATCGGTGAGTACATGCTGGATTTACTGATGGATCTCGAAATGCGCCATCCAAGTATCGGGCAGGTGCGAGGAACAGGTTTGATGATTGGAGTAGAATTTGTCCGCGATCGAAATACTAAAGAACCTGATGGTGATTTGCGAGATCAGATCGTTTCACGAGCCTTTGAACGTGGCCTGATTTTGATCGGCTGTGGTGATAGCACCATCCGCATCGCGCCTCCGTTGAATGTCAGTGTTTCAGAGGTCGATGAAGCAATGATAATTCTAGAAGATGCGATTTTAGCCTGTGTCCAGGAGGAGCTCGCACTTGTTACCTGATTTCCGAGTTCGCCAGCGCGACTACCTGCTGGAAATTGCGCAGTCGATCACCGAAGAATTGAACCTGGACAAGGTATTGGCCCGCATTCTTCATATATCAATCGAAATGTTGGCCGGTCAGTCAGGTTTGATCGCCCTGCGGGAGGATCAAGGTGGCTGGCGGGTGGCTGTCTCCCAGGGACTGCCTACTCCATTCCTGCGGCAGCTCGAACCGTTAATGACAACTGTCCCAGAACACGAACAGCCGGCCCGTTACGAGTTGCAGGAGATCAACCGATTGCTGCAGGGTTTGACTCAGAAGGCCAGTCTTGGTTTATTATCCGGTGTTGTCCTGCCCATGATCGCCCGAAAACAGGTTATTGGGGTAATTTTTATCTTCCGTAACTACATGGGGAATTTTTCGTCCAACGACAAAGCGCTGCTGCAAAGTTTCGCCGACCAGGCAGCCGTCGCCGTACAAAACGCTCAGCTCTATTCCCAGGTTAACCACGAGAGACAACGTATGAATGCGTTGTTGGACTCCGCTGCGGATGGAATTCTCATTCTTTCCTCTGAGCACACCATTGAACGATACAACCCCGCCTTAGCCAGGATGTTGGGCGTGTTCGATGAAGACCTGCGAGGGAAAAATCACGGAGATGTTATCCGTTGGGCAAAAATTGGAGAAGGGTTGACACTCGAACAGGCCGAATTGGGAGGTTGGCCGCTAACCCAGCATGCGACGCTTTATGTTGAGGGCGACCTGAAAAAAATTGGCGGGATGCAGCTGCCAGTTGGGATCACCTATGCACCATTGTTATCTTCCGAATCTAATTTGCTCAATATTATTGCTACACTGCGCGATATCACGCATTTCCGGGAGGCGGAAGAATTAAAAAGTACCTTCATTTCTGTCATCAGTCACGAGTTAAAGACCCCCGTAGCCTTGATAAAAGGGTATGTCAGCACGCTCAGACGCGAGGACGTCTCTTGGGAAAGGCAGGTGGTAGAGGACAGTTTGGAAGTGATTGAAGAGGAAGCGGACCGCCTGACCGAATTAATTGAGAATCTGTTAGACGCCTCCCGCCTGCAAGCTGGAGCCCTGGAGATAAACCAGTCGGACGTGGCTCTGGAAGTTCTCGCAGGCAGGATAGCTAAACGATTTTCAACACAAACGGAAATCCATTCGATCGTCGTTAGATTTCCGGAAAAATTCCCTGTGATCCTTGGTGATGAAGATCGATTAACGCAAGTCCTATCCAATCTGGTCTCAAATGCCATAAAGTATTCGCCGAACGGGGGCCAGATCCAGATCAACGGTCGTGTCAAAGAGGGCTACATCGTATTATGTGTCAGCGACCAGGGTAGAGGCATTGCTCAAAATGATATCCCATACGTGTTCGATCGTTTTTATCGCGCAGAAGATGCGACCCGACAGACGAAGGGAGCCGGATTGGGTTTGTTCCTGGCGCGCGCCGTAATTGAAGCCCATGGGGGTAGAATCTGGGTTGATACCAAACCTGGGGAAGGCGCCAGCGTTTGTTTTTCCCTACCTCGTGAGCCGAAATAATTACCGTATATAAATAAATTTATTACTTGGAGATTCGAATGCCGAATATGCAGATAAATTGCCCAAATTGCCGCCAGCCTATCGTGGCTGACATTGAACAAGTTTTCGATATAGCTGCTGACCCGTCAGCTAAAAACAAATTGTTATCTGGGGCCGCTAATATGGTGTCCTGTCCCCATTGTCAGTACCAGGGCAGCGCAGCTACCCAAATACTCTATCATGATCCCGAAAAAGAGCTGTTGCTCACCTTCTCACCTCAAGAAATGAATTTATCGCGTGATGAGCAGGAGAAAAGGTTAGGTACACTGATCAATCGAGTGATTGACAACCTTCCGCAAGATCAACGCAAAGGATATTTGCTGCAGCCCCAAACAGCATTTACTTATCAGGGCTTCATAGAAAAGATCTTGGAAGCAGATGGGATAACAAAAGAGATGATCGATGACCAGCAGAAGCGGGTGAATTTAATTCAGCGTTTGCTGGGAATTACGGATGAAGGCGTTCTTGGTGAGGTTACTAAACAAGAAGATGATTTGATCGATGCACAGTTCTTTACGATATTACGTTCTCTGTCTGAATCCGCCGCTATGGGTGGTGACCAGGAAGGGGCTCAGAAGATTGCGGAACTGCAGAACAGACTTCTCCCGATTACAACATTTGGTCGCGAACTGCAGGTTCAAAACCAGGAAATCGAAGCAGCAATGAAGGATTTGCAGGATGCCGGTGATGGGATGACCAGAGAAAAACTGCTCGAGCTGATCATTGAAGCGCCAAACGAAATACGCTTGAGTGCACTGGTAAGCATGGCCAGACCGGGATTAGATTATCAGTTCTTCCAACTATTGGCTGAGCGCATTGACCGGGCGCGCGGCGAGGGGCGTACACGGCTCGTTCAACTGCGGGATAATTTACTCGAAATGACCAGCGAGATTGATAAACAAATACAAGCGCGAGAAGGTCAGGTGCGCGATCTGATCGGTGAAATCGCGGATGCAGATGATGTGAATGAAGCTATGTTACAAGCACTGCCTGCGGTGGATGAGTTCTTTGTGGCTGAATTAAACAGACTGGTGGAGACATCCAGCGACCAGGGTGACACGGAGCAATTGGACAAGTACATGCAGATGGTTGAAGTGCTCCAACAGGTATCCCAGACACCTCCGGAAATGGCGCTGATTGAAGAACTGTTATCCATCCCAGATGATGAACACCAGGATGCATCCTGGCGCACGGTAATGGATGCTAATCGCGAAAAAATTTCACCAGAATTTTTGAGTGCATTATCCAATATCGCCAACCAGGCGCAGTCCGGCGAAGATCAAGAGCTCGCTCAGCGATTGATCGCGCTTAACCGCCAGGTTTTACGCTATTCAATGCAAAAAAATCTTGCTTAATCAACATGAACCTTAATCATGCGTGAATAGGAGGATTTTCCAGGCGTAAACCATGACCCCTCACCGTTATGATGTACTTATTGGTTGGATCGATACTTGTTAATCGTTCCCTCAGACGCCTGACCAGGGCATCTAATGCTTGTTCGGAAACTTCAACTGCCTGTTCTTCTCCCCAAACGCCTGCGATAAGTGCGGTTCGTGATACCACCTGGCCCTGGTTGTCATAAAGCTGCTTGAGCAGCCGGAACTGGAACGCGGAGAGCGGAGGCAGCACTTCTTTCACTTCCTCTACCATCTCTCCATCGTAAGATGGATTTTTGCCAGGTAAATGGATCCAAACACGACGCGAACGAGGTTCCAATCGCAGCCTTACATTTGGATCGAGTTTTGCTGAGTTGGCAGGAGTTGCACCGGAAAGGATCGGTTGGAGATCATCCCCGCTGATATCTAATGGCACAGTTGCATCTGAACTCAAGAATACAAACTGCTGGGCGAGCGCAACTTGTATCACGTCGCCGTCCTCCACAATTACAGGCTCGTAAATCGGTTTACCATTCCAATGTGTTCCGTTTTTACTGTCCAAGTCTTCCAGGAGAACACCGTTTGTAGTTAGAGAAAATTTTGCGTGCTGGCGAGATATCTGCCTGTCTGCGACAACGATTTCGCAACTCGCATCACGCCCGATAATAACCGTGGAGCGCAAAGCCCATCGCTGCCCGTTTAGCGGTCCGGACTGACCGACTAAAAGTGCGACTTCTTCTTCATACCTCTCCATCTTATTCTCCTCCAAGGGTATAATATCACAAAACGCCGTAATGGAATTGCCCTATGTATTTAGTTATTTTGTGTGTGAAAGGATATAACAAGACTTTCGGTACAATATTTACTCCATCCGATAATACTGACCGATTGCAGAGGAGATCCCTGTAGGGATCGCCAAGGCTTCTATATGCCAATACCTCGGAAATCAGGCGAAGTTTTACGCGAACGTTATCGCATAAAACGAATTATCGGACACGGGGGGATGGGCAGTATTTACCTTGCAGAAGATTTGCGATTGGAAGGCCGTCAGTGCGCGTTAAAAGAAGTTGAACATGACCAAACCCTTCCTCCTGATATGCTGGATCAAGCGCGCGAACAATTCTTAAGGGAAGCCACAGTCCTGGCGCGATTGGATCACCCCAATTTACCTAAGGTATCTGACTTCTTTTCGATAGAAGAACGCGACTACCTGGTCATGGATTTTGTGCCCGGGAAGGACCTGCGTACGTTAATGATCGAAGCGCGTCAAAAAGAGGAGTTTCTGCCTGAAGGCGATGTGCTTAATTGGGCCGATCAACTTGCCAGTGCTCTATCTTATCTTCACCAACAAGATCCACCCATTCTGCACCGCGATATAAAACCCAGTAATTTGAAATTAACTCCAAGCGGATTACTCAAGCTGGTAGATTTTGGCCTGGTGAAAATCCTGGCTTCTGAAGAAATGACCATTACGATACTGCAGGGTCGTGGTACGGCGCTCTATACGCCGCTAGAACAATATGGCGGCGATATCGGCCATACTGACGCAAGAAGTGACATTTATGCGTTTGGCGCAGCGTATTACCATTTGTTCACCAACCATGCGCCTCTGGAAGCGCGTGAATTTTTCTTGCACCCGGATGAATTGGTCCCTCCAAGAGAGCATAATCCCGATTTAAGTCTCAGGACTGAAAGGGCCATTCTCTGGGCGATGAATCTTCACCCGGACGACCGTCCAGCGGATGTTGAAATATTCAGACAGGCGCTATTGGGAAACAGGGAACCTGCAACCAGTTCAAGACCGACCCGACCGGTTCCGTCACTCTTCAATCTGGTGTTATCGTCTCGAGTAGAAAAAATCTTGCTCTGGAGCTCAGCTGTTGTGCTTCTATTGAGCCTCCTGATCACGATATTTCGCTAATTGAAATCCCTGTGAAACATTAACTTTATTCCCCGGGGCAGTTCATCTGCTTCTGATCTGCCTAAGTATCGCGATGGGGTATATCACGGCGTATTTTGATTGTGTATAAAAAACGCCATAATAGGGTCAGTAACACACCCATTGCTGCTCCGAGAATTGTAATTATAACCACCCCAAGGTATGTGGATTGCGCAGTCAGGTCATTACTCCCGGGCAGCCCCAAGCCCAGATAAATATAGGCCAATAATCCTCCCATCAGTACTAAGAAACCAACCCGAACACCCCAAACCGATTCGCCGTACATCACTGCCAGGCGATAGGATACCCATGCCAGGAGGGAACTGAGTGCCACCGCGATGGCCCAATTAATGATTTGGGGGAATTCTGAGGGAGGTGGCGGATAGGCACCCTGTTCGTCAGGTACGGGTGTCGCCGTTACCGTCGGTGTAATTGTAGGTGTATTCGGTGACTCTACGGGCGATTGTTGAGTAGGCTGTGGTGTCGTCCCTTCCTCCACTTCTAAAACGGGTGGGATATCGAACCTGAGAATATCGGATTTTGCCGGTTCACTCTCGGCCGATATTTCAATTGCTCCAGATGTGTTGATTGTAAAGTTTGTCCGGGCTAACCCTTGTGTGGTGTTTTCGACCTGGATGAGTGGGTTGGGCTCGCCAGCGATATTCAGGATAAATTGAACAGGTGTGTTATCAGGGACCGGATTCCCGTTGTGATCGAAGATGGTTCCGGTGCGCACTGAAATAACGTCTCCAATTTTATATTCGGGAGTCGGGACAGGTTCAGGTGTAGTCGTATCGGTTGCTTCAGGCGATGGTAAGTCTAACTCGAGAGGAATGATCTGGTCAGGGTGTGGGAACAGCACCTCGTTGATATCATAGCTTATTCCAGGTATGGAGACGGGAGAGGCACCATCTGCTATTTGCTCCTTAAATAATAGGTACGCCGCTACGTCAATCGATTGTTCCGTTTTGCTGTACAGCCCATAATATGCTGTCAGCTTCGAGATATTTGTTGCATCCAGGAAGTACGGAGCGTTTAGGGCGAACACGATAAGCCGTTTCTGTTGGAATAGATCCGGTCTTTCAGTAAGAAACTGTTTCAGTGTTTGGTAAGCTGGGTACTCATCGCTGTTATCCAGGAGGGCGTATACAATCCAATTCGCCCGCTGCAAACTTCGTTCTATCTGGTAATCTCCTCCTTCTGCGTTCAGCATCTCTTCCAGGTCACTCAGCGGATATGAGATCATGTTGTTGCGCGAAACCTGACCTCCCGCTTGAGGGCCATAGCGTCGCATGACCATTTCCTCGAGCATCCGGTAGTCCAATATTGTTTGTTCTGGGCATTCACTGCATTGCTTAGCCGATCGTGTATCGCTGATAAAAACAATGCGATCATTTTGATCCGGTGGATCCGGTATGATTTCATCCAGTTCGATTTGTGTTGGGCTGATCAAGCTGGCAGCCCCGCGTGCTGCTTCGAAAGTGACATCGCTTGAATTGCCAATTTCCGAGAAATCGTTTGGAGAGGGGATGACACCCGAAAGCGAAAAATCACCAATGAGCCGGTATTTCAAACTCAATATCCTCAATACCGATTCGTCTACCCTTTGAGCGAATGCGGGGTCATCGCGATATTTTTGTGCAAAAAATTCAAGCGTTTGCGTCGCTGCCGAATGCATATCGAGATCGCTGGATGAGAAATCAGCAATATACAGCACGTCATTCCCGGCGAGAAATGCGTTCAACGCGACTCTTCGAGGCATATCGAACGGTTGGTTCGTCAATTCGTAGAAGCGGCGGATGGCCTGGCTTCCCAGGTCATCACTGACCATGAGACCACCGTTGGCGCGCCATGTTTCCAGCTCAGGCAGCTCCATTAGCAGGGTTAACGCTTGGGGATCGAAACTGACGGGTCTTGTTGTCGCTCGAATATTGCCTTGAAAGCCCTGATAGCGTATATGCGATGTCAGCAAACCATCTGTTGTTGCATCCGTAGATGGGGCGTTGCCAGTTACAGCGAAGAAAGGAGAAAGCTCGAAACTTTCCAACTGGTCCAGCGTTTTGCGTACTGTGGCGACCTCATCCTCTGGCAGGCGGTCTGAGCCGCCGTGCCCTGGGAAATGTTTAGCGATCACAGCGATGTTTCCCTGGCTGCCTGTGTGGATGCCCTCAATGAAGGCTTTCCCCATTTCTCCGACCCAAAATGGATCCCCTCCAAATGAACGTGTACCCAGGTTGTTCGCCCCATCCAATTGGGAAACTTCTAATATATCCAGCGCGGGTCCCAGGAGCATGTTGATGCCCAATGCAGACAGTTCATTTCCAAGCACCTCTGCTGATTTTTTTGCGTATTCCGGATTCCAAGTTGCGCCCAATGCCATCTGGTTAGGCAACGGGGTCAGATCGTTGATGATTTGATCGAATTCATAGCCATCCCCTTCCTGCGATAGTCCGACGAACAGTGGAATAAACGATGGTGTAAACAATTCTTCGTCGGTTGGATTTTCAAATTCAAGCCGTGAGGCTTCCCAACGTATGGTCTGCAGTTGGCGAATAAGGGAGCTCGTTTCGATGATCGTGTTTCCAAGGGGCTGATCACCCATACTGAAGTTATCGTTGGCAGCCAGCAAGACGACGCCGCCTACGTGATAATTGGTGATTAAATCAAATATTTGTGATTCAGGTCCCGTATCGGTCCCCAGAAAAGTGATCAGGAAAAGTTGGCCTACGCGTTCTTCGGGTGTGAGTGAATCTAATAATAATCTCGCCGGTTCTGCTGGATCTACCAAATCGGTCGTACTGGGTGTCGCTGAGGGCGTGGCCTCCAGAACTTGAGCGGCAGCTTGTAATGCTGGCGCGGCGAAACCAATTGCCAGGGGACTGATAACGGTCGCAATGAGCAAAAGCAGCACTATTCCGGATTGTATAATCCGTTTGCTTTGATGGGCATCACTAGCGAGACGCTTGGTACCTTTTAAATTATAAAATTGGAAAGGCGATTTCATTCTTCTAGCACTCTCAAGTAGGAGGACGGCTGATTTCGCGTTCCTCTATCCTCAATATCTCCTCTAACAATTGTCTCCTGGGTGCTCCGCTCAGAAACTCAAGGCGGCGTATTCCGAGAGGGTCTATTTCCTGGCGGAGTAATTGTAATTCGTTTTCGGATGGTTGTTTGGTTTCGTGGACATCATGGGAAATTTCAAGTTCAAATCCAGTGCGTGCCTGTATGCGGCTTATTTCAACATTCGGGTGGTATGAAACCAGGCGCATTCTACTGTTCTGGAAATCGAAACATCCGAGATCTGTCACCAGAGAACACGGTCCGGCGCCATTTGTCCTCGCTGGATTGTGCCCCAAACCAGATAGAAAATCAAGTTTTTCTACGAACGTCAGGCGTGAATGACGCGGTACGTATAGATAGATGTCGCTGATATAGGTCGTCACATCCGGAATACCCCCGGTGCCCGGCAGCCGGAGCCGGGGCTTATGATAGTTTTTTCCAAATGCGATGTTATTGAAGTTCCCATACGGATCCATCTGTCCGGGACGAAAATATTCCTTAGGTTTTAGTGATGGCAGGAAATCAGCCGCGCCGGTAACAAAACCGATATCGGATATGGAACGGTTTGCCCAAAGCGCTTCGATGTTTGTCAACCCGATCGGTGCGGGTTCTCTGCACATACTTTGTCCAATCGCGGATGCGAAATAAAGATTCGGCGCATGAGTGTGTTTGGCGAGCAGGTAAGCGGCCGCGACCAATGGGGTAGCCAGACCCTGAACGACAAATTCACCATCCTCGATTTGGCGTGATATGCAGGTGACCATGATTTCGTCGGCCGTGATTTCCATGGCTTTATTTTACCCCTGATTCTTTACACAGTGAGGCGTGTAATTCGGGGTCAATGTTCCCGCCAGTGATGATGGCGACTGCAGGTCTTGCCCGGTACTTGTTCGTCAGGATGGCTGCAATTGCCGCCGCCGCCGCTCCCTCGATACGTTCAGCGTATCTTTCCCACGTAAACGAGATCGCATCAGCGATTTCACTTTCACTCACCAGGATAAAATCGTCCAGGTAGCGACGTGAGATGGGGATGGTCATCGAATTGGACTCGATTTTACCCGCCAAGCCATCTGCTAAACTGGGTTGCTCGAACACATCATCATAATTCCCCTGGCGATAGATGGCGTGAAAGAAGGGTGATGCCTCGGACTGGACAGCAATCAATTTCGGTCGAACTTTATTAATTAACCTCTCTGGTTGTGATATTGAGTAGTTGCAATGTAATGAACACGCCAGACCGGCCAATAATCCACCACCGCCAACAGGCACGATCCAGGATGTTGTCAAATGAGGTGGCAGTTCTCGCAATATTTCATCCCCCAATGTCGCCTGCCCGGCTATGATTTGTCCGTCGTTGTAAGGCGATATCCACGTAGTTCCGGTGGATTCACTGTGTAACAATCCTGCGATCTCGGCATCCCCATATCCGCCCGGAACCATGCGTACATCGGCGCCCAATTTTCGCATGGCCGATAACTTTGATGGGTCGGCATTTTCTGAGACAAAGATCGTCGCTGCAGCGGAAACGATTTTTGCGGCTTTCGCCACGCCGGCCCCATGATTTCCGGCTGAGGCTGCTACCAGACCCATCTCCCTCTCCCAGTGCTGCAAAAGCAGTACTTTGTTAAGTGCTCCTCGCACTTTGAACGATCCGGTATCCTGGTGGTTTTCCCACTTTATGTATAGATCCAACTCATCATCATAAGTGAGTAATGTCTTCTTGATATAAGGCGCTAAGCGTTTCTCGGCCTCGGTTATCCATTCACAGGGGATCATGATGTTTTGGTCGTGGGGATAGTACCTGTCTGGCTAGTTGAGGGTCATCAGTGAAGATACCGTCTACCTGCATCTCAAACAGGTGCCTCATATCCTCTACCTGATTGACCGTATAAGCGTGTACTCGCTGATCTCGTCGTTTCGCTCTATTCACCAGATCAAGTGTAGTGTCTTCAATTTCCGGATGCAGCGCCTGGTAATTCAACAGCCGCCCTGGCCATGAGCGAGCCAACGTTCCCCGTTTTCCTTGCATTGCGAGCAAAGCGATGGGGACCTCTGGCAGCAGCTTGCGAGCTCGGATTAGCGTGAAGGGATTGAAAGAGGAAATGAGAACCTGATCCTGCAGATGATATTGTGTGACAAGCTGCGCAACTTTGATCGGCAGGGCATCAAATGGACTCGCATAGTTGGTCAATTCGACATTGATCAAAATGCGGTGGCCGAAGATATAAAAAACTTCTTCCAGTGTGGGGACCGGTTCGCCTTGAAAGGCGCTATCAAAATGACTGCCGGCGTCCAGATTGGTCAATTCGTACGCAGTCATCTCGTTGACACGCCCGATGGTTGGTGTTGTGCGATCCACTGTTTGGTCGTGGATAACCACTACATGCCCGTCGACAGAGAGCTTGGTGTCAAGTTCGATCGCATCCGCACCCTGGTATACAGCCACCTTGAAAGCGGCTATCGTATTTTCCGGTGCATGGGCGCTGGCACCGCGATGAGCGAATACTGCCGGATGTGATAATTGGCTTAACATCGAAGAAAATTATAGCATGTCAATATACATGTGAATCTTTGAGCAGTATGAGTAACGATAGCGTGGAAAACTATAAAGTATCTCGATCTTCAAGTATAATCAGGCGCATGAAAATTACAGTCATAATCCCTGCATATAATGAAAGTAAAACAATAGAAGAGATTCTCCAGCGAGTACAGGCCATGGAGATGGCTGACGAGATTCTAATCGTTGACGATGGGTCCGAAGACGGTACACGCGAAATACTCCAGGGACTGGATGGTTCGGGTCCCATCCGGGTCATCTATCACGAAAAAAACCAGGGCAAAGGCGCCGCTGTTACCACCGGCATGAAGAACGCCACCGGAGATGTGATGATTATCCAAGACGCTGACCTTGAATATGATCCCCGCGATTACCCGGCGTTGTTTCAGCCCATCCGGGAGGACATTGCCGATGTGGTATACGGCTCAAGATTTTTGGGTGGTCCCCGGAGGCCTGCCATGTTCTGGCACATGGTCGCCAATAAACTGCTGACACTGCTCACCAATGTGCTGTATAACAATATCTTGACCGATATGGAGACGGGTTACAAGGTATTCCGGCGGAATGTCGTTGACGATCTCACCATTCATGCCAAAAGTTTCGATTTCGAACCCGAATTCACAGCCAAGATCATGAAGAAGAAGGTGAGAATATACGAGGTACCGATCAGTTTTAACCCCCGGGATTACGATGAGGGAAAGAAAATAAAGTTGAGCGATGCTTTTGTGGCGGTATGGACGCTATTCAAATATCGTTTCGTTAATTGAAAATCAGATTGTATAAAATTTCCAGTGTATTCGAGAATAATGGCGTTTTAATCTTCATCACCCGAAGGTTTAAGATCAACCACATTGAGCTGTTGATATTCCCGGCCCTGGAAGTAGTTCTTCTCGAAGGTGTACATTAAATCGATACGGGGTGGCATTTGCTCCGCCCAATGTCCCTGCCGGAAGGCGATCGCATTGTACTTATACTTCGATTCATTTGGTTCCTTAACGGTGAGCCTCAGGTGTGAACCATCTTTGCCCACCCTTTTATGAGTGGTCACTTCTAGGTCACGAGAGACAAACCTGGCCTTACGATTCCCCTTACCGGTCGGTTCCAACTTATCAAGGAAACTCAGTAAATCAAGATTCAGATCCGACAGACGCAGCTCATCATCTGCAATGATCTTTGGTCTCAAATCTTTAATGGTAAGCTGTTCATCGGCTAGTCTTTTGAGCTTTTTTATCAATTCTGGTAAATTTTCATTCTTTACGGTGAATCCTGCGGCCGCGGCGTGCCCGCCATGACGTTTCATCAAATCAGCACACTCGTCAAGCGCTTCCGTGATATGAAATTCCGGGATGCTCCTGCACGATCCGCGTGTAAATTCTTCCCCCTGGTGTGCCACTATCGATGGTAGATAATATCGTTCAGTCAGGCGAGAGGCAGCCAATCCAACCACGCCTGCGTTATAGCTGGGATCTGCTGCAAAAAGCAGGTGAGTGTCCGGGTCGCCGGCCAACGCCTGCTGCTCTGCGTGTTCCTGGACTTTTTTTGTAATCTGCTGGCGCTCACGGTTGTGGATTTCCAGCCTCTGGGCCAGCATGGCAGCCAGCTGTACATTTTTTGCTGTCAGCAGCTCTAAGGCTTCATAGGCTGTGTCCAGGCGCCCTGCGGCGTTGAGACGCGGGCCTAGGACAAAGCCTATGTCCCTGGCAGTTATGCGCGATGCGGTCAGTCGGGTTACCCCAATTAATGAGCGCAGACCTTGCCGGTGGGGTTCCCTGATGTGTCGTAATCCCGATCTCACCAGGGTGCGATTCTCGCCTTCCAGCGCTGCTAGATCAGCGACCGTACCTAAAGCGACCAGGTCGAGTGAATTCTCAATGAGCGATACATTTTCGCCCACCACCGCATGGGCAAGTTTATATGCCAGGCCAACGCCGGCCAGTTCTTTGTATGGATAGTTATCGTCCGATTGCTTCGGATTTACGATTGCCAGGGCGGCAGGCAGTTCATCTCCCGGTCGGTGGTGGTCGCTGATGATGATATCCAGCCCCAATTTATTGGCCCGCTCGACTTCTTCCGGTGAGCGGATACCGCAGTCAACCGTGATGATCAGCCTTTTGCCATCCTCGTGCAGTTCTTTGAGAGCCTCATTGTTCAGTCCGTAGCCTTCATCGAACCGGTTAGGGATATAGCCTTCAACATCCGCACCCAATGCTTCCAAAATCTCGGTTAGTAATGCGGTAGATGTTACGCCGTCGACATCGTAGTCCCCATAAATTGCAATTGGTTCGTGTTTCACAATAGCTCGCCTGATGCGGTCGACGGCATCATCGATTCCCAACATACCGGATGGGTCTGTATCCGGTGGCGTCGTGCCATTGAGGTATCTTTCTGCTGCTTCTCGTGTCTCGTGTCCCCTGTTGTAGAGAATCTGCCTCTCAACTGGTAAATAACCGCTCAAGTTGTGCATTACATTTTCTGGAATAGACTTATCAACCTTCCAGCGTTTTTTCGGTTTTTGCATTGACTGCTCCTGAAGAAAATTTACAATCGGTAGTATAGCATAATGCTTGTTGGTTTTTGATTCTATGTGCAGGTCAGGCAATGGCCCAAATAGTGTTCACTCCGATCGGAAAATGTTGACTAGAATCTGAAAGACTGCTATCATTCCAGGCGCAATGACAAGTAAAAGACAGTCCTGGTTCCAGCGGTTGAGGGGAGGGCTGGGCGAGGTAACACGTTGGTTAATTCCAGGTTTGGGGGTCAAACGTTGGATTTTACTCATCTTATTCGGCATAACTTTAATCGCTGTCGGACTGGGTGTTTTGATTCTGGACGTTTACCGCACAGCTCCCGACAGCTGGTGGCTGCCGATTTTATCATGGGTATCATTACGGTTCCTGGCTCGTCCGATCAGGGCCTTAATTTTCGGAGGCCTCGGCCTGACCTTCATAGTCATCGGAATCTTGGAGTTCAATCGCTCGCTAATGAGGCCATTCATGCGACCTGGGCAGCGGGTAGTCGACGAATTGAGAGCTCATCGGGCGCGTGAGCGCGGTCCGAATATCGTGGCAATCGGTGGTGGTCACGGGCTGGGCATGGTTCTGCGTGGGCTTAAAAAGAAATCCAATAACATAACCGCCATCGTGACGGTGTCTGATGATGGCGGGTCTTCGGGACGGCTGCGCCGTGATACGGGCATCCTGCCCCCGGGAGATATCCGCAACTGCCTGGTCGCGCTATCCGATGATGAAGAATTGCTCGGGGCGCTATTCCAATATCGCTATCCTGATGGAGACACCGGTCTCAATGGGCATTCATTTGGCAATTTGTTTATCAGCGCCATGGCGGAAGTAATGGGCAGCTTCGAAGGTGCGGTTGCCGAGTCGGGCCGCGTATTGGCAGTGCGCGGGCGTGTTCTTCCATCGACCTTGTTTGATGTCAAACTTGTGGCTGACAAGTCACTTCCATTAGTCAGAAGTGAGGTACGTGTTGAAGGCGAGAGCAACATCCCGCAGACCGCGGGACAGGTGCGGCGGGTATGGCTTGACCCCCAGAATCCACCAGCATATCCGGAGTCAATTCAGGCCATCTTATCCGCTGATTTGATCGTCATAGGCCCCGGGAGTCTGTATACCAGCATACTGCCGAATTTGATGGTGCCGGACCTGGCAGACGCTGTACGAGCCAGCCGCGCCTTGAAAGTGTACATATGCAACGTGGCCACGCAAAAAGGTGAAACTGATGGGTTTTCTTCCGAAGACCATATTATGGCGCTGGATGATCATGTCGGCAGCGGGTTGTTCGATCTGACCATTTGCAACGTCAGCTATGAAGGCAAACTACCAGGTGGCATCGACTGGGTAAATGCAGACCAGGGCTCACAAGGCAATTATCCTGTCTATTTAGCGGACGTAGTCGATGAGACGCTTCTTTACCGGCACGACCCGGAAAAGTTAGCCAATACCATCATAGATATTTACCAGGAACGCACCGGACCTTTGGTAGAATAAGGGGTTTGGAGCAACTATCATTTACGAAGAACGACAGTATCATGTCGCTATTAATATCAACAAATAAAAAAAATTTGGAGGCAAAAATGACAGTAAAAGTTGGGATCAATGGTTTCGGACGCATCGGACGACAGGTGCTCAAAGCGATAGGTGATTACCATCCGGAAGAGCTGGAGGTCGTCGCATTTAATGACATCGGTGATTTGAAGACGATGGCACATTTGCTGAAGTACGATTCAAACTACGGTCGATTTGATGGCACCGTGGAGGTCGGCGAGGGCGAGATTATTATCGATGGAAAGAGCGTGAAGGCATTCAGCGAACGCGAGCCCGCTAATATTCCCTGGTCGGAAGTAGGGGCCGAGATTGTCATCGAAAGCACCGGGTTTTTCAAGACCAAGGACACCGCCGAAAAGCACATCACGGGTGGCGGGGCAAAAAAGGTCATCATCACAGCCCCCTCAAAAGGTGAAGACCTGACGGTTGTGTTGGGGGTCAATGACAACCTGTACGATCCGGTAAACCACAACGTAATCTCTAACGCATCATGCACCACCAACGGGCTGGCGCCGGCGGTAAAGGTCGTGCATGACAATTACAAGATCGTGCGCGGCTTTATGACCACCATCCACGCGTACACCAACGGCCAGCGCATCCTGGACATGCCGCATAAGGACCTGCGCCGTGCGCGGGCTGCCGCCTTGAGCATTATCCCCACCACAACCGGTGCTGCCCGCGCGCTCAAGCTCGTCATCCCCGATCTGGACGGTAAAATTGACGGATACGCGCTGCGCGTTCCAACTCCGACGGTTTCGATCATCGATCTGACATGTGATATCGAGACACCCACAACCACTGAAGCGCTGCGCCAGGCATTCCGCGATGCGGCTGCCGGAGAACTTAAAGGCATCCTCGAAGCCGCAGATGAACCGCTTGTCAGTGTCGATTACAAAGGCAGTTCATTTAGCTCCTCGGTTGACCTGCAGTTCACCCAGGTGCTGGGTCAGAAAGCGGGCACCATGATCAAGCTCGTCGCCTGGTACGATAACGAGTGGGGTTACTCCGCACGTACTGCCGACCTGGCTGCCATGATGGCAAAAAGCCTCTAGGTTCTTAAATCTCAAGAATAAGTGCGGATTGCAGTAGCGAAACGGCAGGAGCAGCCGAAGCAGCCAAAGCTGCTGGATGCAGTCCGCACTTCTATTACGGAGGCTTTAAAATTGAATAAGAAAACAATCACTGACGTTGATGTGAACGGGAGGAAAGTCTTGATGCGTGTAGATTTCAACGTCCCCATCAACAACGGGGAAGTGGGTGATGATACACGAATACGGGCGGCCATACCGTCCATAAATTACCTGATAGACCACGACGCGGCTATAATCCTTTGTTCTCACCTCGGTAGACCAAAGGGTGTTGTAGATGAACAGTTTTCTTTGCGACCGGTTGCCAATCACTTGGCGGGTTTGTTAGAGAGGCCGGTCGTTTTTGCGGAGGACTGTATTGGTCCGCTGGCAGAAAACGCCGTTGTTGGTATGGAACCGGGTGATGTGGTTCTATTGCAGAACACGCGTTTTCATGCAGGAGAGAAGGAAAACGACCCGGAGATGGCGCGCCAGCTGGCATCGCTCGCAGAAGTTTACATCAACGATGCCTTCGGGTCTGCGCACCGGGCGCACGCTTCCACGGAAGGTGTGGCTCATTATTTGCCAGGTGCGGCCGGGTTCTTGATGGAAAAAGAGATCAAGTACCTGGGAGATGCGCTGGCCGATCCAGGGCACCCATTCATTGCGATTTTAGGTGGGGCGAAAGTAAGCGACAAGATTGGTGTGATTCGCAATTTTCTGGACATTACCGATCAAGTGCTCATCGGCGGCGGCATGGCCAACACTTTTTTTAAGGCATTTGGTTATCCAGTGGGGGATTCCCTGGTGGAAGATGATGTTCTGGAGACCGCGGCTGACCTGATCAAGGAGGGCGGACCACGTATCCGTCTGCCGGTTGATGTAGTCATTGCTGATGGGTTTGACAATGACGAAAATCGCAAAACCATGTCAATGGGACCCGTACCCGATGGCTGGCGTATATTGGACATTGGCCCTGATACGGTCTCTGCGTACAGTAAAGTGCTGGCAAATTCGGCTACGATTGTCTGGAACGGCCCAATGGGTGTTTTCGAACTGCCGAACTTTGCCACGGGCACATACGGAATAGCCGAAGCGGTTGCTAACAGCGACGCGGTATCCATCATCGGCGGCGGCGACTCCGTTGCGGCTGTCAACCAGGCCGGTCTTAGCGGGCGTGTGACGCATATGTCGACCGGTGGCGGTGCGTCTCTTGAGATGCTGGAGGGAAAAACCCTGCCTGGCATAGCTGCCTTGCAGGATAAATAATCATTTTATTATGTCTCTTGTGCGGTAGCTGCCCAAGGGACATTAAATAAGTTGAGGTCTACGATGCGCAAACCTTTTGTTGCTGGAAATTGGAAAATGTTCAAAACGGTCTCCGAAGCTCGCCACCTTGTGTCCGAATTGGTGCCCGGGTTAGGTGCGATATCAGATGTAGAGAAGGCGCTTTGCCCGCCATACACAACCTTGCTGGCGGTCGCAGCACTGCTCGAAGGAACTGACATCGGATTAGGCGCCCAGAACATGTATTGGGAGCAGTCCGGCGCATTTACGGGTGAGATTGCACCCGCTATGGTGGCCGAATTGTGCCAATTTGTGATCCTGGGACACTCGGAGCGCCGCGCCTATTTTGGTGAAACAGATGAGACTGTCAATCGCAAAGTGCGTGCGGCTCTGGCCCACGATCTGACGCCGATCGTGTGTGTGGGTGAGACTCTCGCTGAAAATGAGGCCGGCCGTACAGCCGAGGTTGTCTCCCGGCAGGTGCAGGAAGGTCTGGCAGACCTGACTGATGGGAGAGAGCTGCAGGAAGAGAGCGCTGCATCGTTGGTTATAGCTTACGAGCCTGTGTGGGCGATTGGCACGGGTAAAGCCGCAACCTCCGAAGGCGCAAACGCCGTGATTGCGGACGTGGTTCGCCCCGCTTTGGCTGGAGTGTTCAGCCAGTCTTTCGCCCAGGCGGTGCGCGTTTTGTATGGCGGATCAGTGAAAGGGGACAACGCAGCTGAATATTTCAGCCAGCCGGACATCGACGGCGCGCTGGTGGGCGGGGCGAGCCTGAACGCGGTCAATTTTACGCAAATCGTTCAGGCTGCCGTTCCTTGAGGTGATCGAATTCCTCTATTTGTCTGGATTATTGTGGCTCCTGCTTCTGCTGGGGCCACTCTTGTTCTTCCAGCGCAGACTGCACTTCGAAATCCAGGGTATATTTTTACTGCTCACACATAGGGTGGACCTGGCCGTAGTGCTATTTTCGCTGCTGTTTTTCCCTGGCGTGCTGCTTCACGAATCGAGTCATTACCTGATGGCTCGCTTGCTGCGGGTTAAGACCGGCGGCATATCACTTATCCCGCGCACAAAGGATGGCGGAAAACTGCAAATGGGATACGTTGAAACTGCTAAGACGGATTGGGTGAGAGATGCCCTGATTGGAATGGCGCCGCTGCTTGTGGGCGGCGCTGTCGTGGCCTACATCGGGTTGGTGCAGTTAGGTATGATAGAACTCTGGGAAGCTGCCATGGTTGGCGGTGCGGACGCAGCCTGGGAGATTTTTTCGACGCTTATCACGCAGCCCGATATCTGGCTCTGGTTTTACCTGGCCTTTGCTATCAGCAGCACCATGCTGCCGTCTGCCTCTGACCGCCGTGCCTGGCTGCCCCTGGGATTGGTATTGCTGCTATTGTTATTCCTTAGCTTAATATTTGGAGCCGGCGCCTGGCTGCTTCAGAACCTGGCTTCGCCCTTCAACCAGGTGCTGCTGGCCTTAGATGTCGTGCTCGGTATCACACTGTTTATTCACTTGATTTTGTTCTTCCCATTTTTTGTATTTCGCTTAACGCTGTCTCGTTTGACCGGTTATCAATTGGGGCATTAATGTTGCCGTGGGTAGTGATGCGGCTGCGGCCGATGCCACGCCTGAACCCAAGAATGTTCCAAAATCCCCTGCCGATTACTGGTGAGGAAAAGATTGAAGGGGTGTTATAATCCTGTGGTTTACCGGTAAGGAAATACAATGACTTTTTGCGCGCACGGTTTGAATCTGGTATGATGGGGTGT
>Ga0209013_10000228_pt1 | contig 47627 bp, 34 predicted proteins | sample Cruoilmetagenom2_FD_187291 | JGI IMG/M metagenome (GOLD analysis project Ga0209013, IMG submission 187291) | Oil polluted marine microbial communities from Coal Oil Point, Santa Barbara, California, USA - Sample 2 (SPAdes) (version 2) | ecosystem: Environmental > Aquatic > Marine > Oil seeps ...
CCCAAGGGGTTCTATTTTAGAATATGACTTAAATAATACTGAAATATGCAATTCCAGGTTGAGATAAGGACAGTGGAAAAACGTTTAGGACAGGATTGAAATAATAACATAAAAATAACAGCTATATAATTGTTACAAATAGGATTATTTCTATTCCCATATTTGAATTTTTCACCTGCTTATCCACAAAAACAAGACTCTATCGACAAAATAATTTCACACTATCCAAACATTCCTTTATCACTTCCCTAGCCTATTCTCACTCAAGCAATAAGCTCATTTTATTATCTTCTACCCTATCTTTCAGAGAAAATGCAAGGAAGATTTACATTTTTTATCTGTATTAAAATAATTTTTGATCTACATCAAAATATATTTTCATGTAGATCATATTATTTTTTGATGTAGATGAAAATATCAATACATAACTACCTTTTAAAAGAAAGATACTTAAGCGTAAATGAAAAGTACCTTACTGCCTATCCTTTTATTAAAAAAGAACTATTTTGGTACTTTCAATCCTTATTCTATTTTTACCAAAAACGCTTTTCTTATTTAGGTTTAAAACAATGAAGCATTCTATTTTTCCTTTTTTAATCTTTCTTTTCCTCTTCTCAGGAATAAGAGCCTATAGTCAGGAAAATAATAGTGTGGAAGAAAAAATAGGCAGGTATCCTAAACATTATAAGAATACATCAGAACTCGCCCAACAAATAGAATCCGATTTTAAAACAGATAAGGAAAGAGCAAAAGCCGCATTTGTCTGGATTGCGCTGAATGTATCCTACGACACAAAATCTGTATCGAAAGCTCAACACATTCGGTTTTCCTATCGTACGGAGGCTGAATTACAAACCAAAAAAAGACAATTTCGTAAAGATTTAGCTTTAAATACTTTACTCAAGCGTAAAGCATTATGCGAAGGTTATGCCACACTTTATCAGGAAGTATGTAGCAAAATGAATTTAGAATGCGAACTTGTGCCAGGTACGGCAAGGCGTTCTGTATCTGAAATTGGGAACACACGCCTTGCTTCAAATCACACATGGAATGCTGTAAAAATTGGTACTAACTGGCTGCTTGTTGATGCTACCTGGGCTGCAGGTTCTGTAGATTTCAGCAAAATGAGCTTCACAAAATCCTACACTTCGGCTTACTTTGGAACCAAGCCCACTGAGTTTGCGATGAAGCATTATCCGGATGATCCGAAATGGCTATTAACAACAAAAAAGCTTGATAAAAACTATTTCTCCCAACAACCAATGCTGTATCCTGCTTTTATGGGAAAGAATATAAAATTGCTATCTCCTGCCAAAGGAATCCAATCCATTAAGAGGGGGGAAGGACTTGTTTTCAAAATCTTGAACCTCCCCCAAAATACTAACATTGCCTATCATTTTAAGCAGGATAAATATGGGCAACGGCTTAAATACTTCCGTAAAAAGGACTCTGCCATTTTCTCTATTTATCCTGATTTTAGAGGGAAAGATGAATTGATTATTTATTTTAACAATGAGCCTGCTTTGGGCTATCAAATCCGGGTGAAATAAATCTAAAAAAAGCTTTTACAATATCGTATTGCAAAAGCATGATTACTTTTTATTACTGTTCATCCTTAAAAAACAGCTTATAATAGCTCATATCGCGAGCAGAATCGTATCCTTTCTCAATAAACTTGCGCTGTCCGTGAATATAGATATGAAAATTCTTATCGAGTTTTAGCACATGTTTGAAAAAACGTTGCTCCGTCTTAACTGCATCGTTGTTAATCTCAAATTCGGGTTGAATCGCCGCACCATTCTCATTCTGGTAATAATCTTTGTATTCCGTAAATGCAGTAGATACATCAGGCTGGCCAATCACTTCTTCTTTAAACAATTCTTCGTTGAACTCCTTTTTATCTTTAAAAAAATTGATGGATTTGTTCATCATATCAATCTGATCGGCCTTTGCAACTTCATTATCGTCGTTATATACATCTTTAATAAAACCCTTGCACATATCCAGATAATTCTGCGTGTGATAAAAATTATCTTCTCTCAGCTTCAAATTCAAAAAGTCTTCCTTCCAATATAATGCTTCGTTATTTTTATTGGTTTTATCAACAATACAAACCTTGTAACCTGTCTCCTTCTCGGTATTAAAAATAAGACATCCCTTATCTAATTTTTTAATATTGATGCCACTTTCGCAGCCCAATTCAAAATTATCCTGTTTTTGGTACACTTTCAGGAAAGTATCTTTATTCTCCGATTTAAAAATACCTAATGCGTCGCACACTTCCCCATCTACAATACATCCGGAAAAGCCAACCAGGTAAAACTCCCCTCCTTTTATATTCGGATGATTGGAGGCTTCGTATAAATGAACTGCGATGTTATTAGATTGATCATAAAAGGTAGTGTTATCCTGAAAATATTCACTTGCATAAGTGTAAACCTCATTCATTTCCAAACCCAAATCATGCTGGAAATTATAGAATTCTTCTTTATTAAAAGCCGTTAAAAAGTACTTTAACAGGATATCCCGCACATCATCATCTTCTATCTGAATTTCGGTTTTAGAAAGTTTTAAATCTTCCTCTAAGTGCTTATTACCTACGCTATGAACCACAATTTGGTCCAGGTTTATATCTTCAAAATTGAACATCTACTTAAAATTTAATAACGCCGTAAAGATACTCACTTTCGTGATATTTTAAGTTTCCTTTTTTCAGGAACTGATTTTAGTAGATTTCTTTCTCTGCTTTCGATACAGCAAATATCCAACAATTAAGGTCCAGAGAATTCCAAGTCCTGCGAGCGGAATAAACAAAATGTAAAATTTTCCGAATATGTATTGATATATTCTTCCTGTATGAATTTCCAAACACAGATTCCATAAGGACATAGGAGAATCAGCAATTTGTTTTGGCATAGGTGTAAAACCTGAAGCATCACTTAAATTACCTGCTCCCAAATTATAATCGAAGACAATCTCCCTACCATTAGCATCTTTCAAATACCCTGCTATAGGATGATCGGATAATGGTGGCCCCATGCGTTTCACAGGAACATATGGTTGGGTGGTGATATAATTAACCACGATATTCCTATCAGGAATCCAATAGAAAAGTCCACTAAAAGAGCCCAGTAAATACTGTCCTGCAGCAACTTTCTTCAACACATTCACTCCCATTACAGAAAATGGAGGTTGAGCAATATAAACCTTTGGAGCCAATTCAAATAAATCATCACTATAATAAATTCCTTCATTAGTTGCTAGTACCACACGCTGTAGCTCCTCATCATAAATGATTCGACGCAATTGATCATACCATGGATTTGGACGATCTAACTGAGTCATAGGAAGCTTCGTTACCCGATTAGAAATAATGGCAATTAACAAGGGCGGACGTAAAAACATTCCTGTGAGGGTTGTAATTATAAGAAACACCAGCAACCAGTTACCTATATAATTATGCCACCTTAAATTGAATTTCAAGAATTTCACCTTTCTTTTTACTGTATTTCCTTTCTGCTTCTTCTTTTTTATCAAACCGGGAAAAAAGAAATACACCAAACCACTAAAACACAAAAACAGAAACAATATTCCAATAAAATCAACGAACAGTTTTCCAAACCAACCGAAAGCCTCGCCACTATGCAATTCCCATAAGGTTTTAAACAGACTTATTTTACCATCATAATTATTTTTTGGTAATAACTTAACTACCTCAAATCCTGTTTTAGTTTGTCTCAATAAATGCGATCGGGTAAGTACATACAAATCCCTATGGATCTCCATAAAATCGACAACTCGCTTTTCCGAAACCGGCAATTCCACAGGCTGCCATGCATTCGCTTGTTGATTCAAATGAAACAATCCTAATAAAGTTCCGGCATAAATATCACCAGACTTAATTTGGATCAATTTTTCGATCTTTCGATGATCAACTCCTTGAGGAAATCCGTTATTAAATTCCTTAAATGTTTTGTAATTATCCTTGGTTTTCCAAACACCAATATTCCCGTAAATCAATGCAGTATCCCCCTGTAGTTGAAGAGCAGATTTTACCGCAGCTTTATTCCAATTACTATATTGATACGCTTCACCAAGATATTTACGGTTTACATCTAAAGCCGAAAACACACTCCGATGGTTCATTACAATCCCAGAAAGGGAAAACAGGATAAGAAATAAGGTCAACACAAGAGAAGGCCACTTGTGGTATTTCTTTAAGAATTTAATGGTTTTACTTCTGCTCATACAATAGAAAGAAAAAATCCTGACAAGTTATTGAAACCTGCCAGGATGAATATATAAAACAATTTTTTTAATCGTTTAGTTCAAAAACATTTTCATGTCTTCGTCTACAGTTCCAATTCCTGCAATACCGAAAGTATCAACCAATACTTTAGCTACATTTGGAGAAAGGAAGGCTGGCAATGTTGGTCCTAGGTGAATATTTTTAACACCTAAAGAAAGAAGAGCCAATAATACAATTACCGCTTTTTGCTCGTACCATGCAATATTGTATGCAATTGGTAGTTCATTGATATCATTCAACTCAAATACTTCCTTCAATTTCAATGCTATTACTGCTAAAGAGTAAGAGTCGTTACACTGTCCGGCATCTAATACACGTGGAATTCCACCTATATCACCTAGCTCCAATTTATTGTAACGGTATTTTGCACAACCAGCAGTAAGAATTACTGTATCTTTTGGAAGTTTAGCAGCAAATTCTGTATAATAATCACGGCCTTTCATTCTACCGTCGCAACCTGCCATAACAAAGAACTTACGAATAGCACCACTTTTTACAGCATCAACTACTTTATCTGCAAGCTGCATTACTTGATTGTGAGCAAATCCACCAACTATTTCACCTTTTTCGATTTCGATTGGAGCAGCACAAGTTTTGGCCAATTCAATGATCTCAGAGAAATCTTTCTTTCCATTTTCGTCAGCAGAGATATGCTTGAATCCTGGGAAACCAGATGCACCAGTAGTAAATACTTTATCCTGATATGTTGAAGTAGCTTTTGGAGGAACAATACAGTTAGTTGTAAATAAGATTGGTCCATTGAAAGTCTCGAATTCTTCTTTTTGTTTCCACCAAGCATTACCATAGTTACCTACAAAGTGATCATACTTTTTAAATGCAGGATAATAGTTTGCTGGTAACATTTCTGAGTGTGTGTAAACATCCACACCAGTACCTTCAGTTTGCTTCAACAACTCTTCCATATCTTTCAAGTCGTGACCTGAAATCAAAATCCCTGGTTTATTGCTTACACCAATATTTACTTTTGTGATTTCAGGATTACCATAAGCAGAAGTATTTGCTTCATCTAATGTAGCCATAGCAGTAACTCCATTCGCTCCACATTCCATCACTAGAGCTACCAAATCATCAGCCGTAAGGGTATCATCAGTAGTTGCCTGCAAAGCTTTTTGCATGAAAGCATATAATTCAGCTTTTTCAAAACCTAAATTATCAGCATGCTCTGCATAAGCTGCCAATCCTTTCAACCCATAAATTGTCAATTCTCTCAAAGAACGAACGTCTTCATTTTCGGTAGATAACACACCAATGACACGAGCTTTCGCATCAAAATCATTTTCAGTATTAGCAGTCCATGTTGCAGAATGATGTAAATCACCAAAAACAACACCAGCTTCTTCTGCTTGTTTTTTAATTTCCTCTTTTAATTGAAGACCAGTGCGGATAGTTTCAACAAATTTTACTTTATCAAAGTTTGCATTGGTAATAGTCATAAACAAGCCATTCGTAATAAAACGATTCACCTTCTCATTTTCAATACCAGCCTCGCGAGCTTTAGTACTGTACTGAGAAATCCCTTTCATCACGTACATCAGTAGATCCTGAATGTTTGCAACCTCATCTGTTTTACCACAAACTCCCTTTACAGTACAGCCTGTACCTTTAGCTGCTTCCTGGCATTGATAACAAAACATAGCCATAATTTTATTTTTTAGTGTTATTTATTTTTGTTTATTCAAGTTACGAAATGTCTCAAAAGATTTCCACTTTAATCACAACAGTATGCTAAATCTTCTTTTGACACCACAAAGATGCGACAGTTTGGATCTAAAAAGTGTAACATCTGTTACAAACATGAAAAAAAATAAGATTTTTTTATCTTTTTCTTCAAACAAAAAAAATCCCAAACGATGTTCATTTGGGATTCATGTATTTTCGTACATTTTAGTGAAGATAACTAAAATATCTTTTAAGTTTCTCTTTTAATTCACACTTGCATTTCAGATAGTTTTTTAACTGCTCTAGTGTTAAAATATTTCTAAATTCAGTTTCTTTTTGCAATAAACTGTCGCGAACAGCTTGCATACATGGAAATCCAGATTTTTCATTAGTTAGCCTATCAATTTCTTCTTCGCATTTAAGATTCAATACTTCTATTCTAGGAAGTTGATCTGCATTTAATGCTAATTTATCCTCCATCCAGCTAGTTATTAACTTAGCCCTTGTTTCAGCTGTAGAGTTAGTTTTGGCAACAACATTAAAACTCATCAGCACAAATAGTAGAATCAAACATCTAGCTATAATCTTCATAAATCCTATCTTTAAATTTTAATTACCATCAAACACTTAAGAAACGTCTATTCTAATAAAAAGTTATTCAAAACTGCCTGAAATTAGAAAAAATTGACACAAAAACAAATCAACCAACTGTTTTTCAAGATAATTGCAACTTATTAAGAATGATTAAATAGTTTAGACGATATTCTATATTTAAGAAAATATTTAATAATTTCGACATCTTTTTCTATCGAAAAAAAAACAATTTTATGAAATTATTTATATAAGAAAATAACATAGGTTTACTACTTAGAAATCTCTAAAAAGAAATTTAACAAACAAAAAAGCATGAAATCGATAGAAATTTACCCAAATACAAAGGCTTTAATCTTCGATTTGGATGGAACATTGGCTGATACAATGCCAATTCATCACGAATCCTGGAAAAAGACATCTGAAATTATGGGTGTAGAATATAGTTATGAATTTCTATGTAGTTGTGCAGGAATGCCGTCTTCGGAGATTATAGAATTATTAAATCAACAAAACAACCATGTGATAAACCCACAAGAATTCTTAAAATTGAAAGAAGAATTTTTCACACGGGAGATGCAAAACATCAAAGAAATATCATCTGTAACTGATTTAGTGTACAAATACCACAAAAAACTGCCAATGGCTGTAGGTACTGGAGGAAAAAGAAATATTGCTGAGGAAACCTTAAAAATACTTGGACTCGACAAATATATTTCCATCCTGGTAAGTGCCGATGATGTCACACAATATAAACCAGAGCCTGAAACTTTTTTGAAATGCGCTGATTTAATGGGTGTAGATCCTGCGCATTGTCAAGTTTTTGAAGATGGCATCTTAGGCATTCAGGCTGCACAGAAAGCAGGTATGATGGTAACCGATGTAACTCCTTATTATTAGAATTAATAATACTAATTTCATGTTAAGAAAATCATTCTTTTTACTATTGGTGGCTCTTGTGACCTTTTCCTGCAGTAAGGAAAAAAAAGAGTATACTTTTGCTTTTTATAATGTTGAGAATTTATTCGATACAATTAATGATTCCAACACCAGAGATGACGATTTTACTCCAGAAGGCAAACTTCAATATACCTCTGAACGATACCAAAACAAACTTGATAAAATTTCTAAAGTTATATCCTTACTAGATAATGGAAAATCTCCATCCCTAATAGGTCTTTGCGAAATTGAAAACCAAAAAGTATTGGAAAATTTAATTCAAGACAAAAATCTAAACACTGCACATTATAAAATTGCACATACCGAAAGTCCAGATAAAAGAGGTATTGACTGTGCTTTACTATACAACAGTAATGATTTCAAAGTTATTAACCAAGAAGTTATTGGAATTCAATTCCCCTGGGAACCTGAATATAAAACCCGCGACATTCTACACATACAAGGCATTTTAGGAGATCAGGACACACTTCACATTTTTGTAAACCACTGGCCTTCAAGAAGAAGAGGACAAAAAAAATCAGAAAAAAACAGAATGTTTGTTGCTTCTCAATTACGAGCTTCTGTAGATAAAATTCAAAATAAAAATTCACTCGCTAAAATTATTATTATGGGTGATTTTAATGATGAACCAAGCGACAAAGCCGTTGTTGAGAGCTTAATGGCAAGCAATAAGCAAAATCCGGAAGATCCCAAATCATTATACAATTTAATGTTTGATAAAGATGCTCAAGGAAAAGGAACTTATTATTTCAGAGGAGATTGGAATATGCTTGACAACCTAATAGTTTCCAACAGTTTACTAACCAACAAAACAGGCCTTCACACTTCCTATGATTCAGGTAATATATTCTCCGAAAAATGGATTTGCTACAAAAATAAAGCTGGAATATTAACACCAAATAGAACTTATGGAGGTCCGAATTATTATGGCGGATACAGTGACCATTTCCCAGTCTATTTCAGATTATTCAAAAACTAGAACCTCAAAAAAAACAAAAAAAATGCCAACTGCATCTATGCAAGTTTGGCATTTTTTATTTTAAAGTAATTTCAAAGCTTTCAATTATAATAAGCTGTAATACAAAACCTATTAAAACTCTTGTAATCTTAATTCTAACAAGCATTTCAATTATTTAGTGTCGTAGTCTTTCTGTACTCACAATCTTTCCCTATTTTAGCAAGTCGTAGCGTGGAATATATAAAAACAATCAATGGATTTTAAAATTGAATCACCATTTAAACCTACAGGGGATCAACCTGAAGCTATTAATCAACTTCGCGAAGGTTTGGAAAGTGGAAATCCGTATCAAACGCTTTTGGGTGTTACCGGATCAGGTAAAACTTTCACAATAGCTAATGTGATTGAACAAGTACAAAGACCCACTCTCGTACTAAGTCATAATAAAACGCTTGCAGCCCAATTATATGGAGAATTCAAGAACTTTTTCCCGAATAACGCAGTTGAATATTTTGTCTCTTATTACGACTATTATCAGCCAGAAGCATATCTGCCAGTTACTGGTACTTATATAGAAAAGGATTTATCGATTAATGATGAAATTGAAAAACTTCGATTAAGCGCTTCGTCTGCACTTCTCTCTGGCAGGAAAGATGTTATTGTAGTTTCTTCGGTTTCCTGTATTTATGGAATTGGAAATCCAGAAGATTTTCATGCCAACGTTACCGAAATAAAAAAAGGACAAATTATCTCCCGAAATAAATTATTACTCTCTTTTGTAGACGCACTATACAACAGAAACGAAATAGAATTTGAGAGAGGAATGTTTCGGGTAAAAGGTGATACAATTGATATTTTTCCAGCTTATGCAGATTTTGCATATCGACTCATTTTTTGGGACGATGAAATTGAAGAAATATATTCTTTTGACCCATTAAATGGGAGAAAAATAGAAAATTACGACCAAATTAAAATTTATCCTGCAAATATCTTTGTGACTAGCAAAGATCGGGTTCAAGCCGCAATTCATCAAATTCAGGATGACATGGTATCCCAAGTAACATTTTTAAAAGATATTGGAAAACACCTGGAAGCAAAACGTTTGGAGGAGAAAGTTAGTTTTGATTTAGAAATGATACGAGAATTAGGACATTGCTCTGGTATTGAAAACTACTCTCGTTATTTTGATGGTAGAGCTGCAGGAACTCGTCCATTCTGTTTAATTGATTATTTCCCTGATGATTTGCTACTGGTTGTTGATGAGAGTCATGTTACATTGCCACAAGTTAGAGCAATGTATGGAGGTGACCATTCCCGTAAAATTAATCTTGTTGAATATGGATTTCGTTTACCTTCAGCACTGGATAACAGACCATTGCGCTTTGAAGAGTTCGAGGGAATTACAGACCAGACGATTTATGTGAGTGCTACTCCGGCAGATTATGAACTAGAAAAATGTGAAGGAGTTGTTGTAGAACAAGTTATTCGCCCAACAGGATTATTGGATCCTAAAATAGATGTTCGACCTAGTTTAAATCAAATTGATGACTTAATTGCAGAAATTAATGAGAGAACAGAAAAAAACGAAAGAACTTTAGTAACTACTCTCACCAAACGAATGGCTGAAGAATTATCCGAATATTTTGCCAATTTAAATATCCTATGTAGCTATATTCACTCTGATGTGGACACTCTAGATCGAGTGAAAATAATGGAAGATTTAAGAAATGGTATTTTCGATGTACTAATTGGAGTAAATTTGTTACGAGAAGGTTTAGACTTACCCGAAGTATCCTTAGTTGCAATTTTAGATGCCGACAAAGAAGGATTTTTGCGTTCAACACGATCACTAGTACAAACTTCCGGGCGTGCAGCACGAAATATAAATGGTAAAGTGATTATGTATGCTGACAAAATCACAAAATCGATGCAGGAAACAATTGATTCAACCAACCATAGGCGAGAAAAGCAATTAGCATATAATATTAAAAACGGAATCACACCACAACAAATTAAGAAAACAAAGAAAAGTATTCTTGAACAAGGTTATAAGATAGTAGAAAATACTTATAGTGGTCCTGAAACTATTGAGATTGCAGCTGATCCTGTAGTACAATACATGAGTAAATCAAGCTTGGAGAAAAGCATAGAAAAAACTAAAAAAGCTATGCAAAAAGCTGCTAAAGAATTGGATTTTCTGCAAGCTGCACAGTATCGCGACGAGATGTACAAACTTCAGAAATTACTAGAAAATAAACAATAAAAAAAGCAGCTTCTATCGAAGCTGCTTTTAATATCTCAAGGGAAATATTATCCCAAATATGACTTCAATAATTTACTTCTGGAAGTATGGCGTAAACGACGAATCGCTTTTTCTTTAATTTGACGAACACGTTCACGTGTCAATCCAAATTTTTCTCCAATCTCTTCCAATGTCATTTCTTGAATTCCAATACCAAAGAATAATTTAATAATATCGCTTTCTCTTTCTGTTAAAGTAGCCAAAGCGCGATCAATTTCTTTAGTTAATGACTCATTCAAGAGGCTTCTGTCTGCAATTGGGGAATCATCATTCACCAATACATCCAACAAACTGTTATCCTCTCCATCAACAAATGGAGCATCTACAGAGATATGACGACCAGAAACACGAAGAGTATCTGCAACTTTATCTGCAGGTAATTCTAAAGATTCTGCTAATTCTTCCGGCGATGGCTTTCTTTCATGTTCCTGCTCGAATTTCGAAAATGCTTTGTTGATTTTATTCAACGAACCTACCTGGTTCAATGGTAATCGAACAATTCGAGACTGCTCTGCCAAGGCTTGTAGAATTGACTGACGAATCCACCATACAGCGTAAGAAATAAACTTAAATCCACGAGTTTCATCAAACTTTTCTGCTGCTTTAATCAAACCCAAGTTTCCTTCATTGATAAGATCAGGAAGGCTTAAACCTTGGTTTTGATATTGTTTTGCTACAGAAACAACGAAACGCAAATTCGCTCTAGTTAATTTTTCCAAAGCTCTTTGGTCGCCTTTTTTGATTCGCTGCGCCAATTCAACTTCTTCTTCTACCGTAATAAGATCTTCTTTACCAATCTCTTGTAAATACTTGTCTAAAGAAGCACTCTCCCGATTGGTAATTGATTTGGTTATCTTTAATTGTCTCATAGTCCCTTTTCATCGAAAATATGCCGCAAAATTAGACTATTTAATAAAAAATGTCAACATTTTTTGTCATTTAATTTCGAATTATTTCTATTTTTATAGTTTGTATTTATCTTTCGTCTCTCAAAGAAAACGCATAATACTTAACATTTCCATCAGGATAAATCCCTGATATAAATACCCCTCCATCCTTAACTTCGCGTAAGGCATTCTGAATATCCTCTGTCTTATAGATAGGTTTATCGTTAATTTTATAAATTATATATCCTTCTTTTATATTTTCATCTTTTAGCTTTCCGCTTCTTAAATTCTTTACTTTTACTCCTCTATTAATCTGAAGTTGATATTTCTCTTGCGTTGAAATTGGTTCAAAATCGGCACCTAGAACTGTTAAATCATTAGTTTTCACAGTTCTAGTATCTCCTAACCTATTACGTAATACAAGATCTATTTGTTTCTTTTTACCATCTCTTTTTATAATAATAGTGACATGGTCTCCAGGATGGAATTTACTCACTTGCTCTTGAAGTTCCGAGCTAGAATTTACAACTTTTCCATGTACATCCAAAATAATATCTCCAACCTTAATACCTGAACGATCTGCTGCTCCATCCTTATTTATTCCTGCTACATACACACCTTCTATCCTTTTTACGCCAATTTTATCGGCTAGATTAGCATCAACAGTTCTTATTGAAACTCCAAGAAAAGCTCTCTGCACTTCACCAAAATCCTTTAAATCCTCTATTGTTTTTTTAACTATAGTCGCTGGAATCGCAAAAGAATATCCTGTATAGGAACCAGTTCTTGACTCTATTGCTGTATTAATACCAACCAACCGTCCTTTTGTATCAACCAATGCACCTCCACTATTTCCAGGATTAACAGCCGCATCAGTCTGTAAAAAAGACTCTATACTCATTTTATTTCCTGAAAGACCTAAAGTTCTTGCTTTGGCGCTGATAATTCCAGCTGTAACGGTAGATGTCAAATTAAAAGGATTTCCAACAGCAAGTACCCATTCGCCTAATTTTAGCTCATCCGAATTCCCCAATTCAAGGTAAGGTAAATCCTTCTCATTAATCTTTAATAAAGCTAAGTCCGTATATGGATCCTGTCCGATTAATTTTGCCTCATAAGATCGTTTATCATACAAAACAATATTAATTAATTTCGATCCTCTTACTACATGATTATTGGTGATGATATAACCATCCGAAGAGATTATTACACCGGAACCAGAACCAAGACTAGGAGCTTTTTGATAATTTTTCTCAGCATTACCAAAAAGAAAATCGTAAAACGGATTCGATTGATATTCTTCATTTGAATAAAGTGTTTTTACATGAACCACAGATTTCACGGATATTGCAGCCGCATCAGTCAGATCAACAACATTCCCTCCAGAAGCAGAATGATTTGCTAAATGCACTGTGTTAGGTTCTGAAACTGTAACAATGTTTTTGTCGTGATTCGCAAATAAAATAAATAATAAAACTGCAACAACTCCACCTACTATAGCGGTTAAAACTCTTCCAAGAAATAATTTTGTTTTCATTTTCTAATTACTTTTATTTTTAACGATTTAAATTTCTCCTTATTATAGTTCTTTTTCACTTATATCCCAACAAAGTAAGGTAAAAGCAAAGATTTCACCTCTTATCAAAAAATTAAACTTTTAATCTGTTAACGAAGTGGCAATACCAATAAGATTCTTACTTTTATTACAATTTTAACGATATAACTTCATAAGTGTTCTAACATTATTAGGTTTTAACACTTATTAACAATATTTAAATATAATGCAGCTTGACTTCTTTAAATATCAAGGCACAGGAAATGATTTCATACTAATTGACAATCGCGATTTCATAATAGATTCAAAGGATATATCATTAATTGAGAAAATTTGTGATCGTCGTTTTGGTGTTGGTGGTGATGGATTAATGTTATTAGAAAATGAAAAAAACTTCGATTTCAGAATGAGGTATTTCAATTCAGATGGAAAAGAAGCTAGCATGTGTGGAAATGGAGGAAGATGCATTGTAGCATTTGCCCATTTATTAGGGATTATTTCAGATTCTGCTAAATTTATCGCTGTGGATGGAGAGCATGAAGCAAAAGTAAAACACAATAAAAATGAGCTTTTAATTTCCTTACAAATGCAAAACATCTCGGAAATCGAAATTGGAGAAGATTATTTTTTTCTAAACACAGGATCTCCACATTTTATAAAATTCATACCAAATCATAACAATTTCGACACCTTAGCAGAAGGTAACAAAATAAGAAACAGTGAACGTTTTAAAGAGCAAGGTACAAATGTAAATTTCGTGTCTTTTCTCGATGATTCAATTTTGGTTAGCACATTCGAAAGAGGTGTAGAAGCTGAAACTTATTCTTGTGGCACCGGTGTTGTAGCTTCAGCAATTTGTGCCAGTTTCAAAACTGACAAGAATCATTATAAAATAAAAACCAAAGGAGGTACTTTAAAAGTTGAATTCAATAAAATAGATTCCCAGCACATCAAAGAAATTTGGTTAACTGGTCCTGCCACATATGTTTTTAAAGGGAAGTATAACTTATAGGCTTATAATTATCTTTTTATTACCAAATAAACTAATCATTAATTGTCTGATATTCACATTATAGTAGTCGTTTCTCGAAGTATTCAGTTTTAAAAGATTGAAACTATCGATGTAGATATTATTAACTTTTGAACAATGAAATATATTCTTACGAAAATTTTTGAAGATAAAAGTATATCAAAGGTGTTTTTAATTTCATTGCTATCTACATCCTTTCTATTAATTATCATCCTAGGTATTTTTTGGGTTCAGCAAGAAAGCCAAAAATTTAAAGAGGAATCAGCAAAAATTCAAGCGAGCTTTTTTAAAATCCAAGAAAGAACATTACAGCACGAAACTCAAACATTAATTAATTTCATAGAAAACGAACGACAACAAACCCGTAATTTACTTAAAAAAGATATTCGCAATCGTGTCCATGAAGCACACTCTATTGCTCTTAATCTTTATAAAAATTACAAAGATGAACTTCCTAGTGAGGACCTACAGAAACTAATTGTAAATGCCTTAAGGTCAGTTAGATTCAATAATGGAGAAGGATTTTTCTACATCAACAATCTGAATGGAACAGTTGTTATGGATGCACAACAACCTTCTCTGGAAGGTAAAAATAGGCTTTCATTAAAGGATGTATATGGAATGCCTATTATTCAAGAAGAGATTGAAACGGCAAAGCATAATCAGGAAGGTTATTCCAATTATTCCTGGCAAAAGGATGATGAACAAAAGATTTATCCAAAAATATCATTCGTAAAACTATTTAAACCATACAATTGGTATATCGGATGTACTCAGTATGTTGAAAAATACAAAACAACTATTCAGAAAAAAATTCTAAGTAAAATAACAGATTTAAGATTTGATGATAGTATAACAATTGCAGTCTTCAGCTTTGACGGAACTTGTCTTGCTCACACCAACAAAAAATTAATTGGAAAAAACTTATGGTACACTCAGGATCATGATAAAAAGATGGTTGTTCAAGAATTTATCACCCGAGGCACAGATGAAAATGGAGGATTCATAAGATATTCTGACCCTTTTCAACAAGATACCACAAAACCATTATCCAAATTAATGTACTCTAAATCATTTAAAGATTGGCAATGGGTTATTGGCTCTGGAATACATACAAATGAACTCAATAGGGCAATTGCTCAAAAAAAGTCAGAACTTAAAGAAAATGTGAATAATTACATCTTTAAAGTCTGTATTATTCTACTATTAACAAGTATCTTAATTGGATTCTTTACTCGTTTTATAATAAAAATAAGTAAATCGGGATTGAATGTTTTCACTAAATTTTATGAAAAAGCAGCTTCCGAATCTATACTCATTGATACGTCTACACTTCATTTTAAAGAATTCAAAAGGCTTGGTGAACTAGCCAACCAAATGATTCTAAGGCGAAAAGAAACCGAACATCAATTGAATATTGAAACAGCGTATTTTGAGCAACTTTTTGAAAATTCTCCTGAAGCTATTGCTATTACTGACAATGAGAGTAAAGGAATAAAAATAAATCGTCAGTTTACCAATATTTTTGGTTATACCAAAGAAGATATTGATGGCATAGTTATAGACTCTCTACTTGCAGATGAATCAAAAAAGAAAGAAGCAAGAAATCTTAATAAGCTCACGAAGAAAGGGCAATTAATTGAAATAGAAACCAAACGAAGATGTAAAAATGGGAATCTTATTGATGTTTCAATTATGGGAAACCCTATTTTAATAGAAGGAGAATCAATTGCAATTTTTGCGATCTACAGGAATATTACTCAGCGTAAAGTATACGAACAACATTTAACTGAGGCCAGACACAAAGCTGAAGAATCAGATAAATTAAAATCTGCCTTTTTAGCTAATATGTCACATGAAATAAGAACACCCATGAACCATATTTTAGGCTTCACAGATCTTATTAGTAATGGAAATATTGAAGAGGAAGATCGACATGAATATATTGAGCTAATCAAGCAAAGTGGTAATAATCTACTTCAATTAATCAATGATATTATTGATTTATCAAAAATTGAGTCAAAACAAATTCAATTAAACAAACAAAAAATAAGTACCAACCGAATTTTGGCATCCTTATACGAAAAGTATTATCACCATAAAAATACAAATCAAAAGTCCCATTTAATTTTAAAAGTTCAAAAAGCATTAAGCGATAAAGACTCGGTAATCATTTCCGATTCTCGTCGATTAGAACAATTGCTTTCCAACTTAATCGAAAATGCGATTAAATTCACAAAAGATGGTTCTGTTGAATTCGGTTACCATTTAAAAGATAAAAGAACTATTGAATTTTTTGTAAAGGATACAGGAATAGGAATTCCTAAGTCAGCGATTAATAATATTTTTCAGCTATTCAGGCAATTTGATGGATCAGACACGAGACAATTTGGCGGCACAGGTCTTGGCCTAACCATTTCTCAACGTTTAGCCGAATTATTAGGCGGCGAAATACGTGTAGAATCAGTAGAAAACAAAGGGACATCATTCTATGTTAGCTTACCTTATACGCAGTCTTGTGATATAACTAAAACTCAAAAAACAGAAAAAGCACAGTCTTATAATTGGACAGGAAAGAAAATCCTGATTGTGGATGATGAAAAAAACAACTATGCATTTTTCAAGGCTAGTTTAGAAAAAACAAATGCCGAAATCATTTGGGCAAAAAATGGAGTAGAAGCAATTTCTTTTTGTGAAAATGAGAAAGTGGATATGATTCTAATGGACATACAAATGCCGGTTATGAATGGATACGATGCTACCAAGATGATAAAATCACAAAATGATAAAATACCAATTATAGGACAGACATCATTTTTTCAAAAAGAATATAAGCAAAAGGTTATGGATGCCGGCTGTGATGATTATCTCTCAAAACCAATAAAATCAAGTATTCTATTAGAATCTATAAACAGGCAATTCTCTATCAATTAATCCCATTTAGGTTTTATTGAATCGACAATTTCATTACATATATGCAATAAAGCATCTTGTGATGAGTTTACAAACTTGTAAAGCTTTCGATAACTATCACGTGAAAATCGAAGATCATAGGATTTATTAAATTGTAATTCCAGTGCTTTATAAAAACCATTTGTATTAATTATTGCGATTGGCTTTTGATGATATCCCAATTGTTTTAATGTAATTACCTCCATTAGTTCTTCCAATGTTCCAAATCCTCCAGGTAAAGCAATAAATGCATCTGCTCTTTCACGCAAAACTCTTTTTCTTTCCATCATATCTGATGTAACAATTAATTCATCCAAATTATTTGCTGCGATACCATAATCCTTTATTAATTCCGGAATTACACCAAGCACTTTTGCACCCGAAAACTGGGCATATTTAGCAAGTTCATTCATCAAACCAACATTTGTTCCACCATATATCAACTGATGACCTCCTTTACCTATAGAAGTCCCAAGATCTCGGGCTTCTTGAAAATAAACTTCATCCACAAAATTACTGGATGAACAAAATACGCAAATTTTCATATAGCTACTCATTAAGATTAAAAGATCTATTTTTACAATTCATTAATTACACTTGATAAGAAAATATCTAGCAGTAATAAATGTAAAAACTTAATTTTTAATAATAAAAAAACCTGTAAGTAAACTACTCACAGGCTTTTAAAATATTAGTTAAAGACAACTATGCATCAATATTTGCATAAGTAGCATTTCTTTCAATAAAATCTCGTCTAGGAGGAACCTCATCTCCCATTAACATAGAAAATACATGATCTGCTTCTGCAGCGTTATCAATGGTAACCTGACGTAAAGTTCTATCCTCTGGATTCATAGTAGTTTCCCATAATTGATGAGCACTCATCTCTCCAAGACCTTTGTATCGTTGAATATGCAAAGAACTTTCTTTTCCACTACCCCATTCTTCAATTAAACGAAGTCGCTGATCCTCATCCCAACAATACTGCTGATTCTTCCCTTTTTTAACTAAATACAAAGGAGGAGTAGCAATATACAGGTATCCATTCTCTATTAAAGGCTTCATATAACGGAAGAAGAATGTCATAATCAAAGTAGCAATATGGCTACCATCAACGTCGGCATCACACATTATTATAGTTTTGTGATATCTCAACTTTTCCATATTTGCAGCCTTACTATCCTCTTCTGTTCCAAAAGTAACACCAAGTGCCGTAAAAATATTTTTGATTTCTTCACTTTCGAAAACCTTGTGTTGCATGGCTTTCTCCACATTTAATATTTTACCTTTAAGTGGTAAAATTGCCTGAAATTTACGATCGCGACCTTGTTTGGCAGTACCACCTGCAGAATCTCCCTCGACAAGAAAAATCTCACAATTAACAGGATCTTTATCGGAACAATCAGACAATTTTCCAGGAAGTCCCGATCCTCCTAATATAGTTTTCCTTTGCACCAATTCTCGTGCTTTTCTAGCAGCATGACGTGCAGTAGCAGCCATAATTACTTTCTGCACTATGGTTCTGGCATCTTTAGGATGCTCTTCCAGGTAATTTGACAGCATCGAACTAACAGCCTGATCAACAGCTATACTAATCTCAGAATTTCCTAATTTAGTTTTTGTTTGTCCTTCAAACTGAGGTTCTGCAACTTTAACAGAAATAACTGCGGTTAGACCTTCACGAAAATCATCACCGCTAATATCAAATTTTAATTTGGATAACATCCCTGATTTTTCAGCAAAACTTTTTAATGTTCTGGTCAAACCGCGACGAAATCCAGTTAAGTGGGTTCCTCCCTCAATAGTATTGATATTATTCACATAGGAATGAATATTCTCTGAAAAGGAAGTATTGTACTGGAGTGCTATTTCAACAGGAATATCATTCTTATCTGTAGATACATTAATAACATCCTCTATCAATCTTTCCCTTGTATTATCTAAGTATTCCACAAATTCTTTCAATCCTTCTTCAGAATAAAAAACATCTGTTTTATACTCTCCATTTTCATCCTGCTCGCGTCTGTCGGTAATCGATAAACGAATATTTTTATTCAAAAATGCCAACTCACGTAATCGAGCAGCTAATATATCATATTTATATTCTGTAGTAAGAAATATGGAATCATCTGGTTTAAATGTAATATTCGTACCTGTCTTATCACTTTCTCCAATAACCTTTATATCAGCCAAAGGTTTACCTTGCGAATATTCTTGATAAAACACTTTTCCCTCGCGATGAATTTCCGCTTGTAATTTTATTGATAAAGCATTTACACAAGAAACACCTACACCATGCAAACCACCAGATACCTTATAAGAATCCTTATCAAATTTTCCCCCAGCGTGTAATACTGTCATTACTACCTCTAAAGCAGACCTATTCTCCTTTGTATGTAGTGCGGTTGGGATACCACGTCCATTATCCTCAACTGTAATTGAATTATCCTCGTTAATGAAAACTTTAATATCATTACAATATCCAACCAATGCCTCATCAATAGAGTTATCAACCACCTCGTACACCAAGTGGTGTAATCCTTTAACATTTACATCGCCGATATACATAGAAGGGCGCTTGCGAACCGCTTCCAAACCTTCCAACACCTGAATATTATCTGCCGAATATTCATTATTTTTATTTGCCTTATTTTCTAAATCACTCATTTATCAGATCTTTAGTTTTTAAAAGAAACAGATTAGAAATCCAACACCAAAATGATGGAATCCAGACCATGTATTCTATTATTTTTTAAGTGTAATTTTAATAATATTCTCCGGGAGAAAAATTAAAGCAACAATAACAATCAAAACAAGCACTTCCTATTCAATTAAAATAGCTCGAAATCAATCACTTACAATGTGCGGCTCCGCGGAAAATAAAAGTAAAACAAAGATAATAAAAATGATGAATTTACGGGTAGTAAAAAGTGTAAAAATACTTAGCTGAGATCAGTTTTTGATAAAGCAAATTAATAAGTAAAGACGACTCAATATCCCTCTAATTTATGTCTACAAATGAATGGAATGTCGCTGGCGTGGTCTCTTCATTTTAAATCGAATTAAAAAATGACTTATTTTCTCTCCTGATTCGGTAGTTCCATATTCATGCAGCTCAAAGAATGTGTTAACATTCTTATAACTTTTAGGCATAGCCTTCCACATTCTATAAAAAACAACCTGTACGTTTTCCAAATCGGCATCATCCAACTTTAATTTTAGGACTTCCTTTCTTTTTGGCATAACAAATACGCTAACGCCATGACGTTTCCATGTAATCGCTTCTTCTGCAACGAAAGACATATTCAAAGTATCTCTAGAGATATCGAACAAGTAAGTAATATCTTTCGCCTCCTTTCCAATTTCCATTAAAACGTCTAAAGGTTTTTGATCATTATTAACAGAAAGTTTCCATCGCTCCAGCTGCTGTGCTGTCAGACTTCCTCCTGATAATAAAATAAACAAGCCAAGGAAGCTTGCAACAGAATATATTGGAATTAGTATAAATTTCATAAATGTAGTGGATTCAATTTTGTAAATTAAAACTAACAAAAAGCATCCAATAAACAATATATTTTATTCTAAAAAATAGTCTATAACATTCCTCTATCAGCCATCCATCATTTAAAATACAAGCTTTAAACCAATAAGAAAATTAAGTCCCTGATTAGGATAGCCATTCCATTGATAATATTGGTCTGCAAATAGATTATTCACAACTATAAAAGTACTTAAATGATCATTTAGCAAATATTTTCCACCCACATTAAAATCATAAACTGCATCAAGAGTCTTCGTCTGACTATAATACAAAAATGATCTATCACCAATTATATTTACTCCTGCATTAAAATTCATTTTTTGGGTGAATTGATAGCTTGCATTTACATTCAATTCAAATCCCGGTTTATGCCATGCTTCTGCCAATTGATCTAAAGAATAATGGTAATAAGTAATTTTTGAATTCAATTTCAATAAATCCGTCCATTGTATATTTGCTTCTGCTTTCAATTTTAATAAATTGATATCATCATAAAGCACTCCAAACTTATTAGAATAAGTAGGCAAAAAGGACACTGCATCCGGAGGATAAATGTTAGTCTTCACAAAAAAATATTGTTGATCAATAGCGGCGTATTCTGCAGAAAGACTAAAGGATGAATTAGCTGAAAAACTCCCCTTAATTCCACCATATAGACGATACGATTTATTTGTTGGCATAACATTCAATCCCGAAAAAACATAAGGATTTTCCTTCGCAATATCTTTATATTTATTCATTTGCAAATCACCATCAATACCAGCAAATAAACTTATAATGCCATCCACTGCCTCAAAATCAATCGCAACATCAGGATATATCTTTGCTTTGGAATCGTCTCCCATTGCCAATACTGCATGTAATCCTAGTTTAAGATTCAATTTGCCTGCTTGCAATAAATATTGAGGATTTATGCTCCATTTAAGTGATTTCCTATCCCTGATAAAATCTGATCCTGCCCAATGATTTAATCCATCCGCTGCAAAATATTCAAATTTAGATTGCAGACTCCAAAATCCATCATCTTTCCGAATTTTTGCTCTGGAATCCAGACAAATATCATTCTCAGTAACTGCGATATCATCAGCAAAATGGGAATACGATAATCCTATATTAAAAGCTGGTTTCTTCTCATCCTTCAGGACCGATTGAAAATTAGCAGATAATCCAAAAACATTCTGCTTTTGCTTGCTGTAAGGAAATAGATCCTGCCAAGTATTGTTTACATCATCAGGTTGAGGAAACCCATAATAATTATATCCCAAATGTTGATAAAACACTCTCCCGCTTACTTTTCCCTCTTCTAAATAAACAGAACCATAAACCTCTGCCAGTTGTTCGGTCCAATCAGGTTTTACCTTATTACCACTTTCCAGATTCAATTTGCCATTAGTAGAATAGTGACGAAGATGGAAACCAAGATCCGTAGTTTTCGATCGTTGATTATTAAAGCGATAATCTCCAAATAAACTAGCATAATTACCCCCTGCAAGCGATAAACTATTAGAATTTAAACCTTTTAAAGGTTCTCCAATAATTTTTGCAGCAGGAATTACAGCAGGAGTAAAACCCACAGATAATGGTCTGGTTAGCACAAAATAAGTGAAATTTGGGGTAAAGCTAGTAGTATCAATAATAACAGGCAATTCTCCAATCCGGGATGCTTTATTAATTTTTGGCTGATACGCCGTACGAACTTTTACCTCCTTATTTAAATCTCGTTGTTCCTGAGCTTGCATGCTGTAATTCATAGAGCCAATTGCAAGCAAGGTATATATGATTTTCTTTAGCATCGTTCCTTGTTTTGTAGTTTTATTTAGCGTTTAAATCTTCCTTCTTCAGCATCTCCTTCAACATCAATCTCTCTTCATCTACTCCCAAAGAATCACTCTTCTTCTTAGTATCTTCGAATAATTTCTTGTTTTCAGCCGGATCAGAACCCTCAAAAGGAACCTCTATTTCTTTATTTTGGATCTTCTCGTCCTTTTGTTTCTCTTCCTGAAGCAGCACATTCAACTTTTTCTGAGCTCTGCGGAGAATACCATCATTTTTCACACTATAATTATCTACGATACTTTGTAAGGTATAACGCGCCTGAAAACGATCCTCTTTATTTAGGAAAACATCCGATAAAAGAATAAAACTCTCTGCAAGCCAGTACTGATGAGGAGAATTCATTTCTATGAACTGATTAATTTCCTTTTCTGACAAATCATATTTTTCCTCATTAAAATAAAGCTTTGCCAACAAAAATTTAGATTCTGCACCTTCTACACTTTGTGTTTCTCTGGCAAGAAATTTTAAATCAGGTAATGCTTTCTTGAATTGTTTAATTACCAGATAAGCTTTTGCTTGCTTATAAGTAGCTTCACGCACAACTTCTTCCTGTACTTTCGGCAATTTCAACACTTCATTCGCAGCATCAATAACGGTTTGAAAATCCTTTAATTCATAGGCTGCTCTTAAATATCCAATTTTCGCAATTCGTATGTGTCCCGGAATTTCACTACGCTCTTTTAATCTCAAAAATTGTGACTTGGCAGATTCAAATTTACCTTTTCTAAAATTCAATTGAGAAGCAGCCAATAGCGCTTTCTCTGTAAATAAATTATCGGATTGCTTCAACACCTCCTCAAATCCTTGTAAAGCTTCCTCATAATTTTTCTGATTTAACGCAGCATCGGCCGTGTAAAACTCAGCATTCAATCGAAACATTCCATTGGGGAAATTAACAAGATATTGAGCTAAGGCCTTAGTGCCCAACTTACTTTCGCCCGACATATATAAACGCTCTGCCGAAATATAGCTCAACGAGTCTTTTTCCGAGCTTCGAACAGGAACTCCACCATCAAAAGATTCAGCAAATGCGAAATATTCATCCACCTGATTTAGGTCGATATACACATTTTTCAAGCCAATAAAAGCATTCTTCTTTTCAATACTATGGGGATATTTTATAGCAACCTGTTTATAATATCTAATGGCTTCCTTATAATTCTTTAAATTATAATTCATCAGACCTAATTGCACCAATGCTTTTGCAGCATAACTACTTTGAGGATTATCTTCTACCAACTCCTTATACATATTTATTGCTGACCGCTGATCGCCAAGTTTCACCTTTGCCTTGGCTAATTCAAATAAAGCATCGTCGATATATTCCGAATTAGGATACTTATTTCTAAGTTTTTCGAGTAAACTTATTTTCTCTGCTGTCCGATTCAATAATCCCACCGCGAAAGCTTGCTGATAGAGAGCATAGTCTACATCCCACTTCTCCCCTTTTACAGCTTTTGCATAAAACTCTGATGCTTTCTGATATTCTCTATTTAAAAAAAAACAATCCCCAATTCTATTATCAGCATCCCATACATAACGATCTGCCTGCTTCTCCTGATTTACGAATTTCCGAAACCAATCCGAAGCATTTTCATATAGATTCATTTCAAAATAAGCGTAAGCAATATTGTAATAAGCCCGTTCGAAATAGTCTGAAATGCCAGCACCTGGCGCAACTAGAAACTTCTTATACAAAACATTTGCTTCTTCATACTTCTGTATTCTATAATTCGCCTCTGCTTTCCAATACAGGCACTCGGCTGCTATTTTTGAATTATAAATTGAGTATTGTAAAGAAGCATCAAAAGAATTTATTGCCTCGTCATATTGCAATTGCTTCATCCACTCCAAACCACGCAGCCACGAAACTCTTTGGTAGGCACGTTTAATCTGAGGCGTTTTATTTTCAATTTTATCCATAGATGTCAAGGCATCCCCATAATTCTTAGTAGTCATATATACTTTTACCAAATAATCATAGGCCTCATCATTCCGATCCGAATCGGGATATTTCTGCAAATATTCATCAAAAGCTTTTATGGTTTCATTAAATGGAGAATAAGATAATTCATAAGTCAGTTTTGCGAAATTAAAAAGAGCATCCTGCTGCATATTTTTATCAAAACCCATTCTGGCAGTACTTGCAAAAGCAGCCTTTGCTCCATTTTTATCGCCGGTTTGCAAATAACAATCTGCCAAGCAATAACTGGCTATCTGCAACATCACGTCATCTTCACCACCAACTTTTTCGAATTGCTTGATTGCATTTTTATATTCCTTTTGTTTATAAAGACAGTATCCATAAGCAAAACGATCTTCTCGCGTTAGACTCTCTTTACCAAGTTTTAAAAAAGGAATTGCCTTTTGATATTCTTTTAACTGATAGTGCGACAGTCCAATCATTTTAGCAATCTCAGCACTCCGGCTAACCGTAACATCATCCAAAAAAGGAGGAGCATAACTTAGTAATGTAAAATACTTTTCCTGTAAATAATAAATCTGAGTGATGTAATAGGGAACGATAGGTGCGAAGGTCTTGTTAGTAGCCAATTTTTCAAAACCCATTAATGCAGTCTGGTAATTGTGATCGAGATAAGCAATATGGGCATAATAATAATTTGCAGAAGCATTATATTCTCCTGATACCTCAATTATCTCGTAAAAATGCTTTTTTGCATCCTCATAATCCTTCTGCATAAAATAGGAATATCCCATCTTAAACTGATACTCTGGTAAATCAGTATGATGAAGCTGATACTCATCCACCTGATTAAACCATAACAAAGCCGACTTATATTTCTTATTTCGATATTGTTGCCGACCCAATTGAAAATAAGCAGATTGAATTTTATTGCTTTCGGGATGATTACGAATGAAATCCCTCATTTCCTCCTCAGCATCAGGTCGAAATAATTCAATAGAACACCATGCCATATAAAATTCGGCTGCTGTTTTCCGATCGGAGAAAGTGGCAGATTCGCGCTGTATAAAATCTGCGAACTCATGTCGGGCCGCACCAAAATTCTTGTTTTGAAACTTTTCTATTGCCGATTGCCAATATTCCGAATCGGAATAGTGCTGTAAGGATTTTTGGGCTTGAATATTAAAGCCAATACATAAAAAAACCAAGGAGGTTAAAATACCCAATCGATATTTGCTTCTCATATTGCTTACGTGTGTATAGGTATAACAAGTGAACCATGCCGAAAATAAGATATTCCAAAAGGATAAGAATCGCACACTTTTCGAATAATAAAATCAGGCTTAAAGGTAAAAATAATCTATCAGTTCATTGTAAAATTAAACGCTGTATATGTTTAAAAATTGTGACATTCGAGTAAGAAGAAAATAAGTCGGAAAAAAGTATCGGCCGAAAATATTTTTTAGATTTGTAGTTCGACGCATGAATCGATCATCTAAAACACAAATTACATGTCAGAAACTGCAATCATTGCATTAAAAAAAGCTATCATCCGTCAAGCGGATAACATTATCCTAACGGATGTTAATCTGGAAGTTGAAAAAGGAGAATTTATCTATCTGATAGGTAAAGTTGGTAGTGGCAAAACCAGTTTGCTTAAAACTTTATATGCAGATCTACCATTAAAAGAAGGTGGAGGATCGGTTGCCGGTTATTATTTAAAGATCATTAAAAAGAAACAAATCCCTTTCCTACGCAGAAAAATAGGCATCGTATTTCAAGATTTCCAACTACTTACTGATCGTAGTGTTTATCACAATCTTGAGTTTGTGTTAAAAGCCACAGGTTGGAAAAATAAGAGAGAAATTGATCGCCGAATTGAAGATGTTCTGGAAAAAGTAAACATGGGCAAAAAAGGCTATAAAATGCCACATGAACTTTCGGGTGGAGAGCAGCAGCGTATTGTTATTGCACGAGCCTTATTAAATTCACCAGATATTATTCTTGCTGACGAGCCAACAGGAAATCTTGATCCGGAAACCTCCGATGAGTTAGCCGAATTATTAATGGATATCAGTAAGAACGGCCGCACAGTTGTAATGGCAACACATCAACACGACTTACTACAGAAATATCCTGCCCGAACACTTGAATGTATTCACGGTAAGCTAATCGAGAAATCTAAAAAACTAAAAGAATCAGAATATCCTTCTTCCTAATTTCCTCAAAACATTGAACGCGCCCCTATACGACAAAAAATATCTGGAAAGACTCAAGCTAAAACACAGTCTGATATTCCCACTTACCTTCTTATTTTTAATGTGGGCAATAAAACTTTTCGAATGGGGTTTGGGCTTGGATCTTTATTATCTGGGCATTTTTCCTTTACACAGCAAAGGCTTGATTGGAATCCTCACCAGTCCTTTTATTCATCGAAACTTTGACCATTTAATAGCGAACACCATTCCTTTTTTTATTTTAAGCTGGGGTATCTTTTATTTCTATCGTTCGCTTGCTTACCGAATATTTTTTCTTTGCTATTTCACTACCAATATATTGGTGTGGTTTGGTGCTCGTGAAGCCTATCATATTGGTGCCAGTGGATTAGTTTATGCTTTTGCATCCTTTCTATTTTTTAGTGGTATCATTCGAAACTATTACCGACTGATCGCTATTTCTTTTATTGTTGCCTTTTTATATGGTGGACTGTTTTGGGGCATCTTCCCTATTTTAAAAGATGTTTCGTGGGAAGGACATCTTTTTGGTGGATTTTCTGGTTTAATTTATGCCTTGGCTTATCGCCATAAAGGTCCGCAAAAACCAAAACCCAAATGGATTGAAGACGATCAGGCAGAAAATACTATTCCTGAAGAAATCTGGAATTCCGAACTCTTTGGCACAAAGGAAAAGTTGCGGAAATAACAGTCAAAGGTTTTTGTTTAAACCGTTCGTATCGATTAGTCTAATTTACGAATTCATTACTATCAACTATCCAGGCTCCCACCAAAACAAGAGTCTGAAAAATGGTGCTTATTTTGGATCAAGCCGAAAATTGGGGAGAATAATCAGGGCAAACGCATATTATTTTTTTCCTTTAATATTTCGATATTCCACATCTTTAATTCATTAAATAACAATATTGTTGTAATGAGTGAATCTCCACTGTTTTTTTTATTTGTTAATAAGCAACAGCATTACGCAATATTTATAGCTTAATATTTTATACCATACCAAAAGGTGCAGCACACCGAAATATTACATGCTTATTTTTTTTAATGCGATTGTCCTGCCTCCTGGGGCTGAAAAATCGATAAAAGTTATATTTGAATTATAAGAACTCCTTTTAAAGCCTTAGGTTTTAATGTGTTTTATTGCGTTCATTGTAATATATTACCATTTCAATACACTATTTTACCTATGGGGGGTTAAGATATTGCTATTTCGAGACCTGTAGCTTCCTGGGGAAGGCATGAAGTTACCAAGGGAAACCATCAAACTGCTGAGGGGCACGTAAAATTGCCGAGGGGACGCATAAAATTGCCTCGGGGCTAATAAAATCAAGGGGTTCACTCAGGACAAACGCATTTATTTTTTTCCTTTAATATTTCGATGTTCCACATCTTTAATTCATCAAACAACAATATTGTTGTAAAGAGTGAATCTGTACTACTTTTTTTATTTGTTAATAAGCAACAGTCTTGCGCAATACTACATGCTTATATTTTTTAAATGCGATTGCCCTGGGAGAATAATAAAGACTTTATCTTTACTGTCCTATTTAATTAAGATATAAGCGATACAACACACAATGAAAGCCTAGCTCGCTTTGTTACTTTCAAATTTACTATAATCGGTAACTTGAAAGGAATTTTCGCTACTCCTTCCTTGTGCAAAATCGGCTTGAGCCCTTATTTTTTATAATATTTCATTGCTTCGGGAAGAAATGCCTCCAGATCTTTTACTCTTGTAGCATCGGCTGGATGAGTAGAAAGAAATTCCGGTGGTTTTTGACTACTGTTCTTTGCCATTCGTTTCCAGAATTCTATTGCCTCAGCAGGATTATATCCGGCCATAGCCATAAAGATAAGTCCCATTTTATCAGCCTCAGACTCATGAGCGCGCGAAAAAGGAAGCCTAACGCCCACATTCGCTCCCATCCCAAAAGCAGTCATCCATATTTGCTGCGTTTCGGCAGGCTTCTCGCTCAAGGCAAGCGAAAGACCAGTTCCCAGTGCCTGAATTCCCATTTGCTGACTCATGCGCTCATTACCATGACGAGCAACTGCATGTGCAATTTCGTGTCCCATTACCACAGCCATGCCCGTTTCATTTTGTGTGAATGGAAGAATGCCGGTATAGAAAACAACTTTCCCACCAGGCATACACCAAGCATTGGGCGTATCATTCTCCACCAAATTAAATTCCCATTTAAAGTTAGCAACACGATCGCTCATTCCGTGTTCATTCATGAATTTTTCCACCGCCTGCGAAATCTTCTTTCCCACATTTTTCACCATAGTGGCTTGTGCTTTATTCCCCGATAACTTATTCTCCTTAAGGAACGCATCGTATTGGGTTAAACTAGTTGCAATCATCTCACTTTCGGGAAATAAGTTCATTTGCTTGCGACCGGTAATAGGCACCGTAGCACATGCAACTGCAAAAAAAAGTATACACAACATCATTAAGCTACGCATGTTTTTTCTATTCATTTTCATCGCTTATTCTTTATATTTAATTTTTATTTAAACTCTCCCATTATATCCTATTCCTCAATCAGTCTTACAATTCTAATTGAGATAAATGAATTACTCTCTCAAATTAAGGTGAACCTTCTTATACAAATATCCTATTTCAAAGCATTTAATTCAACATTTAATTGTTTTAGTAAATCATCAACATGCTGAACGGGCAATTTGCAGGTTTTATTTCTGCAAAGATAAAAAGTTGTTTGTCCATTTACATAACGATTTTGCAATAAAGGCATGTCGCTGGCCTTAGTACTACCTGCTATCAATGCATTTGGAAGAAATTTTACTTCAATTTTTTTCTTACTTACCATTGCCTTTTCACCCACAACCACTATTTCGTAAGGTGGGTTAATAAACCAAAACATAAGCTGTGCCCAATTAGAATGATAAGATAAGTTATTCATTCTTAATTTTACATTCTCCAGCATCTGAGCCGAATGATCTAAATAATTTGGTTTATCGAAATAAATTCCTAAAAGAAATAAAGCCTTAGCGATAGAAGAATTCGAACCCGGGATTACATTATCCAACAGTTCCATTTTACGAGCAATTAAAGCAGGATCTTCATCCGAAGTATAAAAAAACATTCCTGATTTATCATCGGAAAAATGTTGCAATACATGCTGCATTAAATCCTCGGCAGCAAGCAAATATTTTTCCTCGAAAGTAGCTTGATATAAAGCAATAAAAGCCTCAATCGTAAAACTATAATCATCGAGAAAGCCATTAATTTTAGAAACACCGGCCTTATAATTACGATGCAAGTGCCCTTTTCCTTTCCAAAGATTTTTCTGAAGGAAATCCGCATTTTTAATTGCCCTTAGCAAATACTTCTCCTCGCCAAAGGCTTTGTAAGCATCCACGTATCCTTTTAGCATCAAAGCATTCCAGCTGGTAAGCACTTTATCATCCAAACCCGGACGAACGCGAGTCTTCCTTTTATCCAGCAAGAACTGTTTTCCATGTTCTATTTTACGATTGAATTCCTTTACGGATATTCCAAATTTTGCAGCCAGGCTTTCCTTATCAGATTGTACCATCAGAATATTTCCCTCCTCCCAATTGGCTTGTTCGGTAATGCCATAATATGCACAAAACAGCTTAGAATCGGCACCCAAAAGTGCATCTACTTCGGATTTTTGCCACACATAAAATTTACCTTCTACCCCATCACTATCCGCATCTAGCGAGGAGTAAAATCCCCCTTCTGGCAAGCTTAATTCCCTATCAACAAAAGCAAGTGTTTGCTCCACCACCTCCTTATATTCCGGATTTTCAGTCAGCTGATAAGCCTCGGAATACAAACTAACCAATTGAGCATTATCGTACAGCATTTTTTCAAAGTGTGGTACTTTCCAAATCGCATCTGTAGAATAACGGGAAAATCCACCACCTACCTGATCGTAAATCCCACCCTTTGCCATTTTATCCAATGTAAGCGATACATGATCTAAGGCAGATTTATCCTGAGTAAAGAAATAATAATGTAATAGAAACTGCAATCCGTTAGGTAATGGAAACTTTGGCGCACGATTATTTCCACCTTCTTTGGTATCAAAAGCAGACTTCCATTGGTTCAACCCCTTTTTAATATCTTCTAAATGAAATTCTGTTTGTTCCGATTTGTCTGATATCAGTTCGTTGGCATGAATTCCTTGTGCAATCTGATCCGCAACACTTTTCACTTTTTCACTGTCATTCAACCACGCATTCTGAATTCCATGAAGCACCTTCACCCAATCATCGGGACGAAAATAAGTGCCACCAAAAAACGGCTTCCCATTGGGCATCAAAAAACAATTTAGAGGCCAACCACCTCTTCCAGTCATTAGTTGCACAGCATCCATATAAATCTGATCGATATCAGGTCTTTCCTCCCGATCGACCTTAATGCAAACAAAAAAGTCATTCATAACCTTAGCAGTTTCTTCATTTTCGAAACTCTCCCCCTCCATCACATGACACCAATGGCAAGCCGCATATCCAATACTCACCAATATGACTTTATTCTCTTTTTTCGCCTTTGCCAATGCTTCCTCGCCCCATGGATACCAGTTTACAGGATTGTGTGCATGCTGCAATAAATAAGGACTATTTTCATGTATTAACCGATTAGTGTGTATTGGTTTCATATGGTTTGTTGATTGAGAATAAACATTTGAGGAAATACTAATTATACGAATAAGCATACTTAGCACTAGCAAATTTCGCATTGTTATCATTCTACTACGTATTTATTAAAGTAGATTAAAGATAGAAATTATTTTTATTGATTTTAAATAAGAATAAGAAGTTTCCACATAATTGTATTCCCAAAAATCTATTATGCCAGCAATCGGTAAATTGAGACTACCTGCAAACCAATTTGACTCCATCATCAGCATGTTTAAGTTTTCATATATCAAAACAAACTGACTTTCCAGCAACAGAAGCTATCTGTAAACGTGGTTGGTATGACTTTTTGGAAAGCGAAGACAAATACAAACAGTCTTGGTCTCAAACGTTATAAAATCAATCTAACACGGAAAAATGCTTACAAAAACTTTTAAAATAATGTAGAATCTGCAAGCTATTTCAATCACTATTATTTTGTTCACCATACATTTTTACTTAAATTCGATACTTCTATACAAAACAATAACTAAATCATGATAAAGTATATACTAATCGCATGCTTCCTAATTCATGCCACCTTTACCATCGCCGGTAAATCTAATTTTAAGATAAATTCCGAAATAAATAACACCAAAGAAATCACACAAATTGCACCTCAGTTTCAGGATCACTCTCCTTTATTAAGATTTGAATCCGAAATAAAATCTTTTGAAGCTCAGGATAAACAAAACGGCTATTTTAAAAATTGTATTCTTTTCACTGGAAGTTCAAGTATTCGTAAATGGACTAGTTTAAGTCAGGATATGAAAGATTTACCTGTGCTAAACAGAGGATTTGGAGGATCAACCATACCAGAAGTCTTATACTATGCTAATCGATATATTTTTCAACAAGCTCCACAAATCATTGTTTTTTACTGTGGAGAAAATGATATCGCTGCAGGAGATAATCCAAAAACCGTATTTAATAACTTTAAATTATTTGTGAATCTCATCAACTCGAAACTACCGCAAACAAAGATCATATATCTTTCTATGAAGCCATCCATCGCACGCTGGAATTTATGGTATAAGTTCCAAGCATGCGATCAAATGATCAAAAAATATATAGATACTCAAAGCAAAATCAGCTACATAAATTCCAGTCTTAGCATGTTAAAAAATGATGGAACTCTCAAAACCGATATTTTCATTGAAGATGGCTTACATATGAACAAAAAAGGATACAGAGGCTGGACACAACAATTAATTCCAATTCTGAAAAATGGGTTTAAGAAATAATTAAAAATGGAACAACACATAAGAAATGTCAGAGCAGCAGTATGCTTTTAAAAAAGGACAAGAAAGGTTGCCGAACAGACCACAATAATAAAAAGAACATGAAATTTTGCTCTTTTTGTTATTGTAATGGTGAATTTCAAAATCCTGAAATAGATTCCGCATCTAAAATGAAGGTGTTTGTAAAAGGCAAACTTAAAACTAAGGTATTTCAAGGATTTATAACCAGATTTTTTACAAGAAATATTCCTAATTTAGAATGTTGAAAAAAATAAACGGTTAATCTTTCAACTGAAAAAAGCATTCACTTTGCAAATGAAACTTGGTTCTAATTTTCATTTTTAGATGTTGAGCCAATATAGTACTAAGCGTTTCTTTTTATTTGTATATTTTATTGCGAATAAGATGTTTATGGCTAATAACACTATAGAAGGAGTTATTTCTGAGCAGCTTGAACAGTGGCATTTTTTATAAATATCTTTTGTGTTAAAAAAACTTTAGTAAAAAAGGGAAATTGAGAACTTTGTTTGAAATCACCCGGTCGCACTTAAGCTTGAGGCAAATAAGAAAGGTCTTTTAAAAGCAGCCTTGATCTTTTTTGCTTCTGTTTTTTGGATTAAGCCAAAAGATGAAGTCGGGTTTGGGCGAAGCGCCAATTTAGTAGATCAATATTAGTATTAAGCCTCAAATGATACATTAATCACGCTAAGGATTTTTTTGCGGCTACAATTTAGAATCTCAAAACATAAACAGATGCATAATCTAACAATCCAACATAGGAAAATTAAATTATTTCTGATTTACTTCTTTATTTCTGTAAATATAAGTCAGGCACAGAAGCAATCAAATCTTAGCCAGTATGTTAATCCATTTATTGGCACACTGGATGGAGGAAATACATTTCCAGGCACCGCTATTCCTTTCGGGATGGTTAAATTAGGACCAGACTGTGGTAATAAACGCTCCAATTCAGGTTATGTTCCCAATGGTATTATCCACGGTTTTAGTCACACTCATGTAAGCGGAACAGGTGGTGGAGCAAAATATGGCAATATTCTAGTAATGCCATTCTCCGGAAAATTTAACTTATTGAAAACTCAATCAAAACCAAGTAATGTTTCTGCAAGTCCTGGTTATTTCTCGACAGAACTAATAAACTACAATATAAAGGCAGAGCTAACTTGTAGTCATAGTGTGGGATTTCATAAATATACCTTTAGAAGAGAAGACACTAAGGGAATTCTCATTGATGCCGGAAGTTTTCTGGGAGAAGGTCATTGTTGCGGGGAAGCTCAAGAGTTAATTGGCTCAGAAATCAAAATAATCTCCAACACACAAATAGAGGGATATTCTAGAGTGCGAGGCGGATGGAATAAAGGAGGAGAATATACGGTTTTCTTCACAGCACTATTCGATACACCCGCCGATAGTTCAGCTGTTTGGCAACAAGATAAAATCCTGAAAGGGACAAATAACGCTTATGATAATGGGGAGAAAACAGGGGCGTACTTCATCTATAACAATGATGGACAAAGGATCATTAAGGTGAAAGTTGGTATTTCCTATATAAGCTCTGGAAAAGCTCTGGAGAATATTACAAGAGAAATCCCAAACTGGGATTTTAACAACACTTATTTAAAGGCAGTTGATAAATGGAATAAGGTACTTAATAAGATTCAAGTAGAAGGAGCATCTAAGGAAATGCAAATTCAATTTTACACAGCATTATATCATACGATGCTAATGCCCACAGATCGAACAGGTGAAAATCCAAAATGGAAATCTACTGAACCGTATTATGATGATTACTATGCCATTTGGGATACTTTTAGAGCAACAAATCCACTATTAACCTTAATTCAGCCTCAACGGGAAACGGATATTGTTCGATCGTTAATAGATATTTACAAATACGAAGGCTATATGCCTGATTCACGGAGTGGAAATCAATCAGGCAGAACACAAGGTGGTAGTAATTGTGATATGCTAATAGCTGATGCTTTTTTAAAAGGATTAAAAGGAATAAATTATACAATTGGCTATCAAGCAATGATTAAGAATGCGGAAACTCCTCCGGGAGGATTTCAGGAAAAAGTCGGCCGTGGAGGTATAGATAAATATATTACTTATGGTTATATACCAACGGAATTTGAACCCCATGATACATCACCAGATTTGGTAATCCCAAATCATAATGGACGTGCTGGAACCAGAACTCTCGAATATACCGCCAACGATTTAGCAATTGCTCTAGTTGCAAAAGGTATGAATAAAACTATTGATTATAAGAAATACAAAAAAAGAGCAGCCTATTGGGCTAATCTATGGAATAGCCAGATTAAAAGTGAAGGTGTAGTAGGTTTTATCTGGCCAAAATCAAAAACCGGTAAATGGATAAAGGATTTTTCTGTGACAAAAGCAGGAAGCTGGAACAATTGCTTTTACGAAGCCAACACTTGGGAATATTCATTTTATGTACCTCAAGATGTAAGCTCACTGATTGACAGTTGCGGTGGAAAAGAAAAGTTTATTGCCAGATTAGATACTTTTTTTGCCAACGATCACTATCAGTCAAGTAACGAACCAAGTTTTTTCACCCCTTGTCTTTATTCTTATGCTGGTCGTCCGGATAAAACAAATTCCGTTATTCGAAATATTATCAAAAATAATTACAGTTCACAACAAAATGGAATTCCAGGCAATGATGATTCAGGTTCTATGTCTGCATGGCTTGTTTTCAATAGCATAGGATTTTATCCCAATGCCGGTCAGGATATTTATATTTTAACCACTCCACATTTCAAAAGTGTAACATTAGATATGGGAGAAAACAAACTACTCCATATAATAACACATCAATTATCGGACAAAAATATTTATATCAATAAAGTTACACTTAACAAAAAGCCAATAAATAGATCTTGGTTTAGGCATGAAGAAATTAAAAATGGTGCAAGCTTGCATCTCTATATGTCTAATAAACCTGGTGAATTTGGAAAAGAAAATTTACCACCATCATTGAACGATTATAAATAATCCGCATTTATTCTTTTAATACAATACTTAAAAAAAATGAATACGAAAAAACTAATCCTATCCCTTTTAATCTTTATTATCACCTTTGTGTCGTTTTCGCAAAACTTAGAGAAACAGGATACTACTCTTGCACCAATTAATGGCACTCTAATTATTATTGGAGGAGGAAAACTAGATGCTAGTATTTATGCAGAATTTAAAAAGCAAGCTGGAGGCGACACTGCTAAAATAGTAGTGATTCCCACTGCCATGGATGATAATTTCTTGCTACGTGATTCTATATTTACTAAAATCAAAAAGGATTTTACAAGCTACGGATTCCCTGATATTACTATTCTGCATACAAGAGACAGAATCAAAGCGAATAGTGAAGCTTTTATCGCACCGCTAAAAGAAGCCACAGGAGTCTATTTCCTTGGTGGAAGACAATGGCGATTAGCAGATGCTTACCTTAATACAAAGGTACAGAAAGAACTTTTCAGATTGTTAGAACGTGGTGGTGTAATAGCGGGCTCGTCAGCAGGAGCTACAATTCAAGGTTCCTATTTAGCCAGAGGCGATACCAAAAATAATCAGATTATGATGGGAGATCATCAGCAGGGACTTGGATTTTTAACTAATGTTGCCATCGATCAGCATGTTTTGGTGCGCAATCGACAATTCGATCTGTTTACAATTTTAGATAAACACCCTAATCTGTTAGGAATTGGCTTAGATGAAAACACAGGAATTGTAGTGAAAGGAGAGGAATTTAAGGTAATAGGTAAAAGCTATGTGTTGATTTACGATCAAAAATTTTGGTCGCGTGAAGGAAGCATATTAAAGCATCTTCCCAAACAAAACAGACAATTCTATTTCTTGCGCACTGGGGATAGGTACAATTTAAAAGAAAGGAAAATTATGGAACACTAGTCGCTACTTAAAAACTACATGGGCAGATAAAAATAAATACCCAAACCATTAGTGAAAAATATATTCCCATACAATGAATGCTCCAGAAAAACAGCATTGAGAGATTTGTTGCGAAGATAAGTTATAGAGAAAATAATACTGCCTACAAAGGTAAAAATAAGCGCCATCCAATTTCGAAAAATGATATGTGCCATGGCAAAACAGACAGCATTGATCACAATAAATAAAATAGGATTTGTAAAAAGATTTTTATACCGATAAAAGAAAAAGGCACGAAAAATAAATTCCTGAGTATAAGCTGACCAAATCGGGTAGCTTAACACAAGCATTACCCACACCCAAAAATGATTTCGTGGCAGTTGAAAAAATACATCATTCCGAAAAATATACACCCAAATAGAACTCAATATTAACAGAACACTTCCCTTCAATAAAAAACTACGCCACGGATAATCTCTTCTAATCCGAAACACATTTCTATCAAAATTTTTATCACGAAATACAATAAAGAGACAATAACAAAAAACAGCAATTAAAGGAATAGCCTTATGAACCGGTATAAGCTCATAAAAATATAAAAGCGGCAAAACCAGAAACATAACAATCAATTCGAGCCATAGATATAATCTCTTCATCAATCAACAATTAATAAGTCAAACGGAAAAACTCAAACGGAATCAACTACTATTAAGATTCGTTCTATATAAGTTACGGATATTTGATTTATTTTAAAACAAAAATTCCCTCCAAATTTACGAAGGAGCAATTCTCATTGATAAACGAAGTGCAATAAACAATTACAGGTCTGTAATAATAATGAAACACAATAAAGGATAGAGATAATTTACACTCTAAATTCTGCTATACAGAGCTTTTTCTAACTTTCTTTTTTTTGCGCTTTTCTTGCAGCAATCAAAAGCAAATATCCGACAATAACAGAACCATAAGCAAATAAAGAATATCCCTTTATATCAAAAAAATGAAAATAGTTGGCAAAAGTTAAAAAACCACCAATAAGCATTAGTATCCAGCCGATCCAACGCAATTGCTTGGCCTTTAAACGTCCCTTTGTTTTCACTCCACCGCCTAAAATACGACGATCAATTTCCTCTATTATATCTTTAATCATAGCTTCTGGGATATTCTGGTCTATTAGCTTTTTTCGAATTTGCGAAAAGTCCATACCTTCTGCCTTCTTTTGGAAATATAGATCTACAAGTTTTTTAAAGTCCGGCTCCATCATTTTTATTTGAGTGAAAAGCAAATTTAATTACAATTAAATAGATTTTCAATTCTATAGCATAGAATTGTCTTAGAAAATCCATTATCACACCTTCTGTAGAATCATATTTACTTAGCCTAAAATGGCATATAACAAAAAAGAGATCCTTAAGATCTCTTTTTTGTTATAAATTTAGTAAGATTAATGCTGACATTGATGCCCTTCACCTCCGTGATTTTCATGAGCGTTACAAGTAAGTCCTGAATCGGCAATATTACCAGCCAAATATGCTTTCACAACATCTTCAACCTCTCCCGAGCAACCACGAACAACCTCTACACCAGCCTCGTTAATTTTATTTATCGCACCAGGTCCGATATTTCCTGCTAACATTAAGCTAATACCCATTTGCTGAAATATCGATGCTATATTCGATTTACAACCACATCCTTCTGGTGATTCCATCTTTTCAATGGTTTCGATTTCACGATTTTCGTTTACAGAAATAATGGAATAAAATTCACAATGACCGAAATGGCCATCCACCCTATTATCTCTTGTTGGAACTGCAATCTTCATGATTATTAATTTAAAATTGTGTTTAATTACTATTTAAAATCTAGGTATTTTCCGAGTTAATTATTTATGCTTTTTCTTATGTTTCGTCGACTCCAGCTGCTACATTATCACTATCATTCGTAATTGTGAAATGCCCTCCTTCAATCTTAATTACCATCCCTTTTGATATTGCATTTGCAATTTTCATTCGGGCTTCGTTTACAATTCTTCCAAATGTCTGCCTGGAAACATTCATTTTAGCTGCTGCCTGATCGTGATATAATCCCTCAGCATCCGCTAAACGAATAGCTTCATATTCATCCAAATGCAAAACCATAATTTCCAATTCACATAGAGGAGTACCAATCGGTTTATAATAGGTGACTTCAGGCTCTAAACTGACCCTTCTTAAACATTTCTTTCTAGGCATATGCTCATTAAATTCTTGGCAAATATAAGCATATGCCCAAAACAAACAAATTATATACTCCCTTTTTCAAGGATGACTCTTATAGTAATCATCCGATCAGGAAGAATTCCTATCCATATGAAATCATTGAAGTACAATTCAATAAGTTAGTCTTCTGAAATAGTTAGAGTAGTATTTTATCGGATCATGCCGAATTACTGGGGATTAAAATTTCAAGCATAGATATTAGCTAATAAAAAGATAGGGATATCCCTCACACCTCTGAGCGCACTTTTATTTTGGCGTTAAACGATTCCACAGAAGCATTGGTTGTTCTGTTTTCAATATAATTCAGGATGCACTGAGAATGATGATGATTGGAATTTGTGATTTAGTTGTCTGCCACCGATTAGAACCATACATCCAAAGCAATCCTCGCATAAGTAAAAGGAGTATCAAAATGCTTAAAGCCATTCCTGCACATGGAAGAGCGGTTCAAAAAATGCGTGGAACTCTTCTTGCACATGGAAAAGTGACTAAAAAATGCATAAAGGTGTTCTTTGCACATGGAAGAGTGACTTTAAAATGTATGAAACTGTTCTTTGCACATGGAAAAGAGACTAAAAACTGCATGGAGCTGCTCTTTGCACGACGAAAGTACAGTAAAGATAAAGTCTTTATTATTCTCCCAAATTTTCGGCTTGATTCATTTTATCTAGACTTCGTAATATTTTTGCTCCTGTCTCATGGATGAATGATCACATCAAAATATTCATGCAATTAGATGCGGCAATTCTGGTTCTTTTTTTTGAATTTATGCTGTTGCAGTAAAAATAGCATAAACATTAGGAAGGTGTGGCTCTAATTAAAGTCATTCTCAAACAGAGAATTTCTCCTGCAAGTTGCATTGCGCTTTCACGGATTAAAGAAGCAACTTGCAGGATAGTATCAAAAAATTTCTATCGATATATTTCTTTTTTAGCAGCCAATAAGGTGTTTTGCAAAAGCGAAACGATAGTCATTGGACCTACTCCGCCAGGAACCGGCGTAATAAAGGAAGCTTTAGCAGCAACCTCATCAAATTTTACATCACCAAGCAATTTCCAACCTGATTTGGTTTTATCCGATTTAACGCGGTGAATACCCACATCGATAATTACTGCACCTTCTTTTACCATATCTCCAGTTAGAAATTCTTTCATTCCCAAAGCAACAATTACAATATCCGCCAGACGGGTAATTTCCCCAATATTTTTCGTGCGACTGTGACAAAGCGTAACCGTGCAATCACCATAAGCAGACTTTCGCGACATCAACACACTCATTGGTGTTCCCACAATATTACTACGGCCAATTACTACACAATTTTTCCCTGATGTTTCAATTTGGTAACGTTTCAACAATTCCACTATTCCGGCTGGAGTTGCAGGTAGATATGTTGGCAAACTTGCTACCATCTTCCCCACATTCATTGGGTGAAAACCATCCACATCTTTTTCCGGGGCAATGGTTTCAATCACCTTTGTTTCCGAGATATGTTTCGGTAATGGAAGTTGCACAATCAAACCATCAATAGAATCATCTTTATTAATCTTGCGAATTTCTTCCAATAGTTGATTTTCAGTAATATCTTCCTCGAAACGATATTCCGAAGACTGAAAACCTACCACTTCACAAGCTTTTACTTTCGCTGCAACATAGGTTTCGCTGGCACCATCGTGTCCAACAATCATAGCAGCAAGATGAGGAGCTTTTGCGCCTGCTTTTTTCATTTGATCTACCTCAGCAGCAATCTCTTGCTTTACCTCGTTCGAAATCTTCTTTCCATCAATAAGTTTCATGGTTGTTTGCGTTGAGTTATAAAAAAACACCTGACACATAGCATCAAACATTCCTATTAAATCCTTTTATCTTCTGCGGCCCATATTCCCCATCATGCGAGACATATTTCCACCCTTCGACATCATCTTCATCATCTTGCGTGTCTCGTCGAATTGCTTAATCAATCGATTCACATCCTGTATGGTAGATCCACTACCATCAGCTATTCTTTTTCTGCGCGAACCATTAATTAATTTAGGATCTTCTCTTTCTGCGGGAGTCATTGAAAAAATGATTGCTTCCACTCCTTTAAATGCATCATCATCAATATCAATATTTTTCAAAGCCTTACCAACTCCAGGAATCATAGATGCCAAATCTTTAAGATTACCCATTTTCTTAATTTGGGAAATCTGCGATAAGAAATCATTGAAGTTGAATTGGTTCTTTGCAATTTTCTTCTGTAATTTGCGAGCCTCATCAGCATCGAATTGTTCCTGAGCACGCTCTACCAGGGAAACAATATCACCCATACCCAAAATACGATCTGCCATACGTTCTGGATGAAATACATCCAAAGCATCCATTTTTTCGCCTGTACCAACAAACTTGATTGGCTTATTAACGATAGAACGAATAGAAAGTGCAGCACCACCACGGGTATCACCATCCAATTTGGTTAGAACTACTCCATCGAAATTCAAGCGATCGTTGAATTCTTTGGCTGTATTTACGGCATCCTGACCAGTCATGGAATCAACAACGAAGAGTATTTCGCTAGGATTTATCTCCTTCTTTACTGCCTCTATCTCCTTCATCATCGCCTCATCAATCGCCAAGCGACCAGCAGTATCGACAATCACCACATCGTTATTGTTTGCCTTTGCTTGCTTAATAGCAGCTTTAGCAATTTTCACCGGATTCTTATCTTCTAAATCAGCATAAACAGGAACGCCAATTTGCTCCCCTAATACCTTTAATTGTTCAATCGCAGCAGGACGATATACGTCACCGGCAACCAATAATGGATTTTTAGCCCGTTTAGCTTTGAGCAAGTTTGCCAATTTACCGGAAAAGGTTGTTTTTCCAGATCCTTGCAAACCAGCAATCAATATTACGGCAGGTTTTCCCTGTGTATTTATATCAACATGAGTACCTCCCATCAGATCAACCAATTCATCGTGAACAATTTTCACCATTACTTGGTCTGGCTTCAATGCAGTAAGCACATTCTGTCCTAATGCTTTTTCTTTGACAGTATTAGTAAAAGACTTGGCAATTTTAAAATTGACATCGGCATCTAACAATGCACGTCTTACATCTTTCAATGTTTCTGCCACATTGATTTCAGTAATTTTCCCTTGCCCTTTTAATAATTTGAAGGAGCGTTCAAGTCTTTCGTTAAGATTTTCAAACATTATTATCCAGATTTATATTTCCCTGCAAAATTAAAAAAATAAGCTTAGTGATAAAGTCTCTGATATAGAAAAGTAGATTATTTTCTTCTATTACACTCCAGAATATGTCATTTGCATTGCTATGATAAATAAAATGCGAATTTCTTAAGAAGAAATCCGCATTCACTACATCAATATTTTTATTACATACGCTCTGGTACTCCAATTCCTAAAAGACTCATTCCCGATTTAATGATTTCTCCAATTTGTTTCGATAAAATCAAACGAAAAGATCTTAAATCGATATTCTCCTCTTTTGCAATAGGATAATCATGGTAGAACTGATTATATTCTTTCACCAAGTCATACACATAGTTTGCAATTTGAGCCGGACTGGTTTCATCGCCAGATTCTTTAATTATATTCGGAAAATTTGCAATCAATTGAATAAGCATTGATTCCTTATCAGAAATCTTTAGTTCAGCAGATGCAACCTCTGGGATTTCCATTCCTGCACCCATTGCTTTCTTCAAAACAGATTGTATTCTAGCATAAGTATACTGTATGAATGGCCCTGTATTTCCATTAAAATCGATAGACTCCTTTGGATTAAACATCATATTCTTCTTAGGGTCTACTTTCAATATGAAATACTTTAAAGCTCCCATAGCAACTTTATTATAAACATCTTCTGCTTCTTCCACAGAATAACCTTCCAGTTTTCCTAGTTCATTGGAAGTATCACGAGCTGTATTCACCATTTCATCCATCAAATCGTCGGCATCTACCACTGTTCCTTCACGAGATTTCATCTTTCCTTCAGGAAGTTCTACCATTCCATAAGACAAATGCTTGATTTTATCGTGCCATTCGTAGCCCAATTTTCCAAGAACTAAAGACAAAACCTGAAAATGATAGTTTTGTTCATTTCCAACCACATAAATATGCTCATCAATCTTAAATTCATCAAAACGTTCGTAAGCGGTTCCAATATCCTGTGTCATATAAACAGAAGTACCATCATCACGAAGCAACAATTTATGATCCAAACCATCGGCTTCTAGATTTGCCCAAACGGATCCAGTATCCTTTCTATACAAAACACCATCAGCCAATCCCTTTTCAACAATAGCTTTTCCTTTTTTATATGTGTTTGATTCAAAATAAACTTTGTCAAAATCAACACCCATTTTTTCATAAGTAATATCAAAACCAGCCAATACCCAATCGTTCATCTTACGCCACAATGCTACAACCTCTTTATCTCCAGCCTCCCATTTACGTAACATTTCCTGAGCTTCCAGCAATAATGGAGCCTGCTTTTTGGCTTCATCGGCTTCCATTCCATCGGCAATTAAGACTGCAATTTCCTTTTTATATTCCTGGTCGAATTTCACGTAGTATTTTCCAACCAAATGATCGCCTTTTATTCCTGTCGCTTCCGGAGTTTCTCCCTCGCCAAAACACAACCACGCCAACATCGATTTACAAATATGAATTCCTCTATCATTTACCAAATTAACTTTGATTACTTCATATCCATTGGCTTTTAAGATTTGTGCCACCGAATACCCTAAAAGATTATTACGAATATGACCAAGATGAAGTGGCTTATTTGTATTTGGAGATGAGTACTCAATCATTACTTTCTTAGCACCAGGCTCCAATGCCTTAAATCCATAATTCCTTGTAGATATAGCACTATTTAAAACCGAAATCCAGTAAGTATTATCAATAAGTAAATTCAGAAATCCTTTTACAACATTAAATTCAGAAATATAATCGATGTTCGCTTTCAAAAAATCACCTAACTCATTTGCAGTCTCTTCTGGCGACTTCTTCGAAAAACGTAAAAAAGGAAATACGACTAAAGTCAAATTACCTTCAAATTCTCGTCGGGTCTTTTGAATCTGAACTGTTTTATCATCAATATCCTGACCATAACATACTTTTATGGCCTCAACAACTTTATGCTTAATAATACTTTCAATACTCATTTGTATATTCTTTATTTCGAATTTTAATCTATTTTATAAGATATTCACAACTAATAATTGTATCACGAAAACCTTATTAGAATGTGTAACTTTCAAATATTTACTTTCCTGAAATTCACGATACAATCTGAATCCGCAAAGATAATACGAATAAAACGAATTGCTATCCACATTTTAAAAAAAGTCATTCGTACCCATCAAGCCTTTATCTCTCAAATTAAAATCATCAGTTAACTTTTTATTGACTTGTATTGTTTATCTTTGACAAGTACGATTATTGATAATACAATAGCTGTAAAAACGAATTGAATTGTACTTACAAAAATCATCAAACAATAAGTCAATTTTTGACTTACCCAAAGATTAAAACTAAAATACTTTCCAATGCCCCTAACAATAAAAAAAGTATTTCTATTTCTACTCCTAATTAACCTTCAATTGCTGGTTTTTGCTGTTGAAACTCCTCAAAAGCAAAACACTGATTTATCTGGGATAGAACTTAATCAACTTAATGATCTCGCTTTAAAATATTTCTCTAGTAATAATCCTAAGTCATTGGAAACGGCACTTTTGGTTGCTGAAAAATCGCTTGAACAGGAAAAAATGCAACAATATGCTAAAGCCAATGAATTATTAGGACGTATATATATTTATCGAGGTAATCTCGATGAAGCAAAAAAATGCTTCACAACCTCTTTAGACTATTGGGAAAGTGTTGGAGATTCAGTGCAATTAAGTTTCGGATATGGATATTTAGGAGATCTGAATTACAGAAAATGTAATTATACAACAGCCGAAAATTATTATATCAAAGGACTTGAGATTAAAACTAAACATAGAGACACAAAATATATTGCTTACTCGTATAATTCTCTGGGTAATATCAAGCTAGCTAACTGCAAGTATCAAGAAGCATTAAAATATTACAGAAAGGCATTACATCTCAATCAACAATTCAATAATATCTCGGGGATTTGCTACAGCCTTTATGCATTAGGAAACACGTACTTTGAAACAAATGACTACAATTCTGCAAAAAAATATTTTAAAGAAGCCTTAGAGATTTCGAAAAAAAATAGTTTAGAGGAAAACATTGCTTATGGCCTTAATCAGCTTGGCAATCTTCATAATAAACTAGGCAATCGGAATACTGCCACCGAATTTTTTAATCAATCACTTAAAATTAGTAAGAAACTAAACTCTAGTGATGGTATTGGAAGATCCTACATGGGAATTGGTGAAGTTTTTGAAGCTATGGCACAAAACGATAAAGCACTGGAATACCATCACAAAGCATTAAATATTTTCAAAAAGCTTGAGTCCAAAAAAAATATTGCCAAATGCTATGAAAATATTGGAATAGTTTTTTATTCGATGAAGGATTACCCTATTTCAAGAGATAATTTTCATAAAGCCATCGAAATAAATGAGACCATTGGCTATCTAGAAGGAGTTGCTAATTGCTATCGTAGAATAGGAAATACCTATACTCAGGAAAAGAGATATTTGCTTTCCATACCAGAATATCAAAAGTCTTTACAAATTCAAAAAAACATTTATAATCAAAAGGGCATTGCTTCATGTTACACAAATTTAGGCTTGATATATGTGAAATTTGACAGCTTACAAAAAGCAGAAGCATTATTTAACAAATCAATTGCAATAAATAAAAAAATTGAAGATTTGGGCGGTATTGGGTCTGCGTATAACAATATGGCAAGCTTATATTTGACTAAAAATGAACCAGAACAAGCAATTCATTTTCTACTTGCTAGTATGGATTTGGCAAAAAGAACAAATATTAAAAGATTAGTTACAGAAAATGCAAGAAATCTATCTGATTTATATCAGAAATTAGGCCAATACAAAAAAGCACTACACTATCATCAAATGTATTTTAACTTATACAATCAATTATACAATGCTCAGGCAGAAAATAGAATTGGTTGGATACAATTACAAAATGAACGCGAAAAGAGAGAAAGTATGGCGCAGAACTACTCTCAAGAGAAATTAATAAAAGAAGAGCAACTAAAAAAGCAGCAAGTCATTAACACTCTGCTGGTAGTTATTGTAATATTGATTTTATTATTCGCAATAACAATTTACGGTTTTTTTGTTGCTGTTAAAAAGAAAAACACCAAGTTACATTTCGAAAATAAAGAACGTAAAAAAGCCGAATTATTACTTTCGGATCATCAACGAAATCTGGAAAGCCTAGTTAAAATTAGAACATTAGAACTTTTGAGAGCAAAAGAAAAAGCTGAACAAGCCGATCAATTGAAAACTGCCTTTCTTGCTAATATGTCCCATGAAATTCGCACTCCTATGAATGCCATTATAGGTTTCTCGAAGCTAATTGCTTTAACCGAATCCAAGGTAAAACATAAAAATTTCAGTAAAATCATAATTGAGAATGGACATTTCTTATTAACATTAGTAAACGATCTTATTGATATTTCCATGATAGATTCAAAACAGATTAAAATTAAAAAATCAAATTTTGAAATCTATCCTTTGCTTCAAGATTTAATGTGCGTATTTGAAGCACAAAGGCTTCAAAAAAAGAAAACACATATTGAATTCAATCTTCAAATCCCTGAAGAAGGTGAAAACGTAGCACTAGTATCCGATCCGATCCGCTTAAAACAAATACTAATCAACTTACTTAGTAATGCACTTAAGTTCACAAACTCTGGCACTATCAGTCTAGGATTTGAGGTTTTTGAAGAAGAGATCCGTTTTTTTGTAAAGGATACAGGAATTGGGATTCCACTTAAAGATCAAGAATATATCTTTGAGCGTTTTAGACAAGCTAGTAACAATACAGTTAAACATGGAGGAACAGGTTTGGGATTAACCATTTCTAAAAGCCTAATTCAACTTTTGGATGGTAGTATATGGTTTACATCAGAACCCGGCAAAGGATGTTGTTTCTATATTCAACTACCTACACTGGTTAAGTTGGGAAAACAAATTCAAAATAGTGAAAATGTAACAATCAAGCCTGACTTATCAGGAAAACAAATTCTGGTAGCGGAGGATACAGAATCAAATTACCTCTATATTAATGAAGTACTAAAAAGAGTAAATGCCAATGTTACCTGGTCAAAAAACGGACAAGAAGCCATTGAGAAATGCAAGGAGAATGATTACGATTTGATATTAATGGATATTCAATTACCTAACAAAAATGGATATCAGGCCACAAAAGAAATCAAAAAAGAAAAGCCTAATATTCCAGTGATATTTCAATCAGCCTATGCGTTGCAAGATGAATACCTAAAAATGAAAGAAGCTGGCTGCGATGCCTATATTACAAAGCCATATACAGAAGATCAATTGCTCGATATCTTATCTCACACTATCGTTTAACCTCTACTCTCAAACTATTTACAACAAACTAGAATAAATCATCTAGTAATTATTCTGCTTTATATTTATTTTTATCATTAACCAGATATTGATCTAAAATCAAATCTACTATTAATTTGCCTTGTATTGTTAGTTAGTCAAACCTTAAAAAGCCCAATATTTTGAGAGTTCAAATTTTGAAAGAAATAGTTTCCAAAAATTTATAATTTGAAATATGTCTACAAGAATTTGC
>Ga0209013_10000229_pt1 | contig 47616 bp, 47 predicted proteins | sample Cruoilmetagenom2_FD_187291 | JGI IMG/M metagenome (GOLD analysis project Ga0209013, IMG submission 187291) | Oil polluted marine microbial communities from Coal Oil Point, Santa Barbara, California, USA - Sample 2 (SPAdes) (version 2) | ecosystem: Environmental > Aquatic > Marine > Oil seeps ...
ACATCGTAGGTGTTTAAAAAGGATTCAATTTTACTTAAAAGCAATTCTTTATCATCCGTAATATGTGCGGTATCTGCCTTAATATTTATTCTTTCTAAAAGGGAAACTAAGGTAAAAACATTACTTCTTCTTATTTGATAATCTGCAGGTTTTTCCGAAACCGCTACCAATTCATCTCCAGTAGAAATTACCATTACTTTAGGCTGTTTTGCCACCTTAACATTTGTTTTACCAACGGTTGCTAAAACTCCAACTTCGGCAGGGGAAATTTGAGTGTTTTCTTTAATTAAAACAGCTCCCTTTTTTCTATCTAGTCCTTTTAAGTGAACATTTTGACTATTTTTAACCGCATCTAAATTAATAGTAGCAACATCATCTTTAATATCCAATAATTCGTATTGAATAACTATATCTGTGTTTTTAGGTAAAATTGAGCCAGTCATAGCCTCTACACAATTATTGGTGTTTTGTAAGGTTAACTGTTTGCTTCCTGCCGCCTGAATTCCTTCTATTTTAAAAGCACGTTGACCATTTTTAAACACGTCGGAATTAATAGCAATACCATCCATACTTACTCTATCAAATGGTGGGAAATCTCTATCTGCAACAATATCTTCTTTTAAAATTCTTCCTACAGAGTTTAAAAAATTTACTTCTTCAGTTCCAAAATCTTCAGAAGTATTTAAAATTATTTTTAATGCTTTATTTACGCTTGTTAAATCCATCTTTTTAAATATTTAATCTAAAACATTTAATTTTAGGTAATTTTTATATTATTTAATAGTTCTTAATTTTCTTTTTGGAATTACCCTCCAATTGTGGACATACTTTCAGAAACATCATTGCCTCTAGCTGCTTCTGCCACAAATCCGTTTTCTGGTTTATGATGTACGGTGTTTATAAATAATTCTTTCAACTCATCATCAGTTGCGCCATTTCTTATAAAATCTCTCACATTAAAAACGCCACCATCAAACAAACAGTTTTTAAAAAGTCCGGTTGCAGTTATTCTAATTCGGTTACAATCGCCACAAATAGATCTTGTAAAAGCAGGGATTATACCAAAAGTACCTTGGTAGTTTGGAATGCGATAATTAACGGAAGTGGATGATTTTTTTGAGGATACTTTTTCAATGATTTTGTAATGTTTTTCTACAAAACTATAAATATTGTTAAAATTCCATTCTTCGTGCATTTCTCTTTGTCCTTTTCCGTTAAATGGCATTTCCTCTATAAATCGAACGGCAATATCTTTATTTTTTGAAAGCTCTATAAAATCGATAATTTCATCGGTATTAAAACCAGATTGTACTACTACATTTAATTTCAATTTTAACTTACTTTGTTCTAATTTTTCAAAAGTATTGTAAACGTTATCAAACACATCTCTTCTAGTAATTTTCGCGAATTTTTCTTTCTGCAAACTATCCATACTTAAATTTATAGAGTTAATTTTAAGTTCTTCTAGCCTATCAATATGCTTAGATATTAATGCTCCGTTTGTGGTAATATTTATTTCATCTAGTTTATCATTAAAGGAAAGGGATTCTAAAAAAGAAACAAAATCTTTTCTTACAAATGGTTCTCCACCAGTTAAACGAACTTTATTTACTCCTAATTCAGATAGTACTCTTGTAATTCGATACATTTCTTTATACGACAACAAATCTTTTCTATCAACAATATTTATACCTTGTGCTGGCATACAATATTGACAACGCAAGTTACATCTATCTGTAATTGCAAGCCGTAAATAGCTTATTTTTCTTCCAAATTTATCTTTAAGTTCCAAATTGTTTTTGACTTTTAATATTTATTAAGCTATTTGATTTTTAATATAGCAAATCTAAATAAGAACACGCATTACTTTTAGAATCCTCACTTAAATTACATTGTTTTTTTAAAGATTTTAAAAGATATTCTTTGTCTTTAATTATAATCTTATGATTTTCTATCTTTATCGCTCCTTTTAACTCTATTTTTTTTAACACTCTAATTACAGTTTCGTAAGTAGTATTTGCTAGCGCTGCTAATTCTTTTCTTTGAACACATTCCATAAGCTCAATACCTTGCTCTGTGTTTTTTCCAAATTCATTTGCTATTAATAATAATGCTTCTGTAATTTTTCCTTTTGCTGAAAATAACGAATTATGTTTATGTCTCAACTCAAAATATTGTAAGTTTAATGACAAATAGTTTATTAATAAAAAGGCAAGTTTAGGTTTGTCCTTTAATATATTTTTTAAATTTTTTCGACTTATAAAATAGGCTTCAACATTATCTAATGCAGCTATACTAGTCCAATAATATTCAAAATTTAAGCTAGATAATCCTACAATATCTCCTGTTGATCCTAACCTTAAAATAGTAGATTTTAAATTTTCAACATTAAATATTTTAATTTTCCCTTTTATAATAAAGTAGATGCCGTCAACCTCTTTACCTTGCTCAACTAAAATATCATCTTTATAATAATAATTAGTATAAAACAAATGTTTTGTTTTACTATTTTGAGCTAAAAGTTTTACGTTATTAGTGATGCTTTTTTTTAACTTAGCATTTAACTCCTTAAAACTATGCTTACTATATTGATTAAACATGTTACTTTTTTAACAAGTTGTACAAAAACCTTTTTTAATTTGTTGCATATTTTGCAATTGAAAATTAATTTGCAAAGGTACAATTTTCAACAATTTAATGTGTAACAAAAATTATTTAAGAAACAATTACCTATTTGAATTAAAATTCGGTTTTACTTATCTCTTTAACACGTGGAAGTTAAATGGTTGTTAATGAAGATTTTTTTAATAGATTAACTAAAGCAGGTTTATTTTTAATAAAAATTACTTTAGGTTCAATATCTATAAAATTCATTTTTTGAAGTTTACTTAATGTTCTGATTGTGTTTTCTAAGGAAACGCTTGAAAAAGATGCAATATCCTTTCTTGATATACAGTGTTCTATTAAAATTCCTTCGGTAGTTTTTTTACCAAATTTATTTGAAATTAGTAAAAGAGCATCAATAATTCTTTCTGTTGCTGATAACAAACTTAAATGTTTTTGGCGAATTTCATAATTACGAACTTTAACCGCTAAGGCTTTAACAAGTAACAAGGCGAAATCATTATATTTACTCAATAAAATTTCTAAATTTTTAGGTTTAATAAAATAAGCTTCTACTTTTTCTTCCGCTTTAGCACTAGCTCCATAATACGAAGAATTAAAGGCTGACAAACCTATTAAATCTCCTTTTGTGGCTAATTTTAATATTTGACTTTTATTATTTGCCGCGGAGTTATAAACTTTTATTTTACCTTTTAGTATAAAATAAAACCCTGTAACTAATTGGTTTTCTCTTACCAAAAACCCTCCTTTATCAATTACTTTAGATTCTATTAACGTGATTGTATTTTTATTTTTCGCAATTTTAAGAAGTCTTTTAAATAGGGCATTACTATTAAATTTATAATTTTTCTTCTCTAAATTGTATAATACATCCATAAAAATATTTTTACAAAAAAAGTTAAAAACTTATATTATAAATACAAGATTTTTATTTTAATTCTTCTAGAATTCCTTAAACCTTTGTTTATATAAGTGCTCCACAAAAATTAAACAGGAAACAAAATAAAGAGGTTTATTTTGAATAATCTATGATTTATATCAACTTTAATTAATAAAAACGTTTATTTCTACTCAAAAGTTTAATATAATTTTATTTCTGTTAAGGGTAACAATTCCTTGTGTTTCTAATTTTTTAAGTGTTCTTGAAATGGCTTCTCTAGACACCTTTAAATCACGAGCTATATCAAAATGTTTTATTTCAACAACCTTTCTTTTAGTTACCTTAGCAGTATATTTAAGATAGTCTGTAACTTTCTCTTCTAGTTTTGTAAATGCCAAACTATTAATTGTTTGAATTAAAAATGACGTTTGTTGTTGGTTTAAAGTGTTATAAAATTCCCTCCATGTTTTATACTTATTAAACCATGAATTTACAGCTTTTACAGGAATAGCTACATAAGTAACCTCAGTCATTGCCTCTAACCTAATTTCACTAATTTTATTTTCTAATGCGTAATTTAATGCAATGGCGCTGGTTTGATTTTTTTCTAAATAATGTATAAAAATGCCATTTCCTTTGCCATCTCGCCTTTTAACCTTTACTATTCCTGAAATAATTATAGGTATAAATTTTATTTCACGCCTAATTTCTAATAAAATTTTATCGGGTTCTACATTTTTCAAAATTCCATTTGCTGAAATTTCGTGAAGTAATTTTTCTTCAAATTTATTTGAAAATGTGTGGTTTATTAATTCAACTAACCTCATGGGTTTCAAATTTAGCTAAATCTTTTATTAAAAGCTCCTCTACAAACAATAATGTTTAATTTAATGAGGTATTTTATCTTTAAGTAAACCGTAAAAAAAGGCCCCTAAAGTTGCGCCAAAAATAACTACTAAAATAGAAACTACTTCTTTGCCAACTAAAACAAACATTGGCCCGGGGCAAGCACCTGCTAAAGCCCAACCTAATCCAAATAAGGTTCCTCCTAATAAATTTCTATATAAACCCTTCTTTTTAGGTGGAATGTGAATTTCATTCCCTTCAAAAGTTTTAACCACTTTTTTACGAAATAAAAACATGCTTACCATACCAATTAAAACAGCAGAACCAATAATGCCATACATATGAAAAGATTGAAATTTAAACATTTCATAAATTCTATACCATGATATTATTTCTGCTTTACTCATTACAATTCCAAAAAGAATACCTATTAAAAAAAATTTGATGTTTTTCATATCTGTTTTTTTAAAATAATAATGGTAAAATAATCCAAGTCATTGTTAGCCCTCCAATAAAGAATCCGATTACAGAAATTAGTGATGGAATTTCTAAATTGCTCAATCCGGTTATTGCATGTCCTGAAGTACAACCACCTGCCCAACGTGCACCAAAACCTACCATTAAACCCGCTACCAAAAGAATAAAAAATCCTTTAACCGAAATCATTGTTTCCACGCTAAAAATTTCGTCAGGTAAATACGTTGCTCCTGCATTTTTAATTCCTATTTCTGCTAAATCTTTAACTGTTTGTGGATTTAAAGCTACGGTATCATTTATGGTTAGCCAATTTGCAGCAATAAAACCACCTGTTATTGCACCTGCCACAAACATTAAATTCCATTTATTTTGTTTCCAGTCTATTTTAAAATAGTTTGAGAATTTCCCTGCACCACCAATAGAGCATAAGGTTTCTAGATTTGAAGAAACCCCAAAGCGCTCTCCATAAAAAAAAAGCAAAAACATTATAATGGCAATAACTGGACCTGCAACGTACCACGCCCAAGGTTGAAGAATAAAATCCATAATTTATAATTAGTTAGTATATTTTATATTATGGGAGTAATTTATAATTAAAATTCTAATATTTCAATTTTATTTCGATGCAATTTAATTTTTCCTTCATTTTCTAATTGTTTTAGAAGTCTAGAAATTACAACCCTAGAAGTGTGCAAATCATATGCAATATCTTGATGTGTAGTAGTTAAAGCTGTATCTCTCATAATTTGAGCTCTATCTATTAAATACTTGTATAGACGCTCATCCATTTTCATAAAGGCTAACGTATCTACCGTTTCCATCATTTCATTTAGTCTTACATTATAACTATCAATAACAAAATTTCTCCAAGATTTATATTTTACTAACCATTCATCCAATTTTGCGACTGGTAAAAAAATAATTTCTGAATCCTTTTCTGCTATAGCTCTAATTCCACATTTTTTATGTGATAAAGCGCTAGAAAAAGAGCTAGCACAAGTATCGCCGCGCTCTAAAAAATAAAGTAAAATCTCATCTCCTTTTTTATCTTCTCTAACAATTTTAATAGCACCGTCAAGTAATAATGGCACTCCAACCATTTTGTCGCCTAAATCTACCAACAATTCGTTTTCACGTAGTTTTTTGTAAGTTCCTACCTGCAATATTTCTTCAATCAATTCGTCTTCAAATACAAATGAAAAATAGTTATTTAATTTTTCTCTCATCTTCTAAATATTTTAAAATTTTACTTGTTGCTCCAATTCGTTTTTCAATATATTTTCTAGCAATATTACCTACTATTTTTCTTTTTTCGTTTTGCAAAAATAATTTTTTTAAATGTAAGGATAATTTTTCATAATCTTCCATAACAAAACACGATTCGTTTGCTACCAAATCTATTGCTTCCTTAAATTTATTATAATTGGGCCCAATTAATATTGGAACGCCAAAAGTTGCCGGTTCTAACACATTGTGTACACCAGTTTTTGTAAATCCTCCGCCCACATAAGCTATGGTTGAATAACTATAAATTTTAGTTAAAATGCCAACGGTATCAATAATAAAAATTTGAAAATCCTTCAAATTTTTATCCCTCATTTCTGAATATAAAACTACTGGTTTTTTTATTTCAGCTTTTAACTTTTGAATATCTTGGAGATTTATGTTATGCGGTGCAATAATAAACTTTTCTTGATCGGTTGCTTCGTTATTAATATACTTAATTAACATTAATTCATCTTCTCTCCAGGTGCTTCCTGCAACTAAAGTTTTTTTATTAGCTTTAAATTCTTCAATAAAAGAAAGTACATTATTTTGTTTTGTTATTTCATTTACGCGATCAAAACGAGTATCTCCACTAACCGTTACATTTTTAAAGTTAATAGAATTTAATAATTCTTTTGAATTGTTATCTTGAACAAAAAAATGAGTAAAGGCCTTTAAAGATTTTCGCATCCAAAAACCATAATTTTTAAAGAAAATTTGATTTTTTCTAAATATCCCTGAAACTAATATTGTTTCAATTTTTCTACCTTTAAGTTCTCTTAAAATATTTGGCCAAAATTCATATTTTACAAATACAGCAATGGAAGGATTAACTAGTTCTATAAATTTTTTAGCGTTTTTTTTGGTGTCTAAAGGCAAATAGCAGACCACATCGGCAACTTGATAGTTTTTCCTTACTTCATACCCTGACGGAGAAAAAAATGTAATTATTATTTTTTTAAAAGGATTTTCTTCTTTTAGTTTTTCAATTATTGGCCTTCCTTGTTCAAACTCTCCTAAAGATGCACAATGAAACCAAACAACCTCATCTTTTTTAGATATTATTTTTTGAATTTTATTAAATACACCTTTTCTTCCATCAACAAAAAGTTGAATTTTTTTATTAAATAAGGCGACAATTTTTAATAAAAATTGAACAATAACTATTACAATATTGTATAAAAAGTACATAGATGGCAAAGGTACAAAATAGCCTATAAAAAAACTCCCAAACTAAAAGGTTTGGGAGTTTAAATTTTACAAAATTAGTTTCTTAAGCTTCAAACGGCTCAATAGAAACATAAGATCTGTTATCTTTTCTTTTACGGAATTGAACCAAACCATCCACTTTTGCGTGTAAAGTATGATCTTTTCCCATATATACGTTATCACCTGGGTGATGTTGAGTTCCTCTTTGACGAACAATAATGTTTCCTGCAATTGCAGCTTGACCACCAAATATTTTTACTCCAAGACGTTTAGATTCTGATTCTCTACCATTCTTCGAACTACCTACTCCTTTTTTATGTGCCATGATGTATGGGTTTTAAATTTGTAACTTATTTAGTTAACGCTTCAATTAATTCAGCTTTTTTTAAAGAGGTATAACCTGTAATACCTTTTTCTTTAGCCATTGCTTTTAATTCAGCAACTGTTTTTGAACTTAAATCGTCAGAAACGTTTTCTTCAACAGTTTCTTTTTTAGTTGCGGTTTTTTTAGCAGCTTTTTTCTTTGCGCCACTAGTTGCAATACCTTCAATTTGAATTTCAGTAAAAGCTTGTCTATGACCGTTTTTTACTCTATATCCTTTTCTTCGTTTCTTTTTAAAAACGATTACTTTATCACCTTTTAGGTGACCTAAAATTTTGGCCGTTACTTCGGCTCCTTCTATAGCTGGGGCGCCAACTGTTACTGTACCTTCGTTATCTAAAAGAAGAACTTTATTAAAAGAAACTTTCGCTCCTTCTTCTTCTTGTAAACGATGTACAAAAACTTTTTGGTCTTTTGCTACTTTAAACTGCTGCCCTGCTATCTCTACAATTGCGTACATAAGTCTTGTTTTATTCGCTTTATTAATATTAATTACCTTTTTAATTAAGGCGGGTGCAAATATAGCTTTTTTTTCTTTTTCAACAAAACAAATTTACACTTATAAAAACGCTCATTTTAAACTGCTTAACTATTTAATTTATTAATAATTAGTTAAATTTTTTAAAACCTTGTATTCTTTGTAAAAAGTTTAATAAATTTGACTGTTTCTTGCTATGAAATTATTTTACTCCAAAAAATATTGTGTAATATCATTTTTAACTTGTAACAGATTTTTAATTAAGGCGTCTTATACGCCATATCATTTTAACTTAACCTATTTACTATGAGAAAAACATTTTTTTTAAGTTTCTTAACGTTACTTTTAAGTTTGGGAACATTTGCCCAAAAAGTTTCGTTTGAAGAATACAATTTAAGCAATGGCTTGCATGTAATTTTACATCAAGACAATACAGCACCTGTGGTTACTACCTCTGTAATGTACCATGTTGGTTCTAAAAACGAAGTAGTTGGCAGAACAGGATTTGCCCATTTTTTTGAACACCTTTTATTTGAAGGCACTAAAAATATAAAAAGAGGTGATTGGTTTAAAATTGTTTCTGCTAATGGAGGGACAAATAATGCGAACACAACCCAAGACAGAACTTATTATTACGAAGTTTTTCCATCTAACAATTTAAAATTAGGATTATGGATGGAATCGGAACGAATGATGCATCCTATAATTAATCAAATAGGAGTAGATACTCAGAACGAAGTAGTTAAAGAAGAAAAAAGATTGCGAGTTGATAATTCTCCTTATGGACAATGGACTTCTCAAGTTTTTAAAAATCTATTTAAAAAACACCCTTATCATTGGGTTACCATAGGTTCTATGGCTGATTTAGATGCAGCAACTTTAGAAGAATTTAGAGCATTTAACAAAAAGTTCTACCTTCCTAACAATGCTGTTTTGGTTGTTTCTGGTGATTTTGAACTGGCCTCTACTAAAAAATTAGTTAAAGCCTATTTTGAACCTATTCCTGCAGGTCCAAAAGTAGTTCAATCTAACATAAAAGAAGAACCTATTACTAAAGAAATTAAAACTACTTATTACGATTCAAACATTCAAATACCAGCAGTTTTTACAGTTTATAGAACTCCTGCAATGACCACAAGAGATGCAAGAATTTTAGATATGATTTCCGATATTTTAAGTGGAGGAAAGAGTTCTAGATTATATAAAAAATTAGTTGACAAGGATAAAAAAGCACTTCAAATTGCTGCATTTAACTATTCATTAGAAGATTATGGCGCTTATATTGTATTAGCACTTCCACTCGGAAAAACTTCTTTAGATGAGTTGGTTAATGATATGAATAAAGAAATTGTAAAACTTCAATCTAATTTAATTTCTGAAAGAGAACTTCAAAAATTAAGAAATAAATTTGAAAATAAATTTGTAAACTCAAATGCTAGTGTAGAAGGTATTGCAAATTCTTTAGCAAGATTTCATTTACTTTACGGAGATGCTAATTTAATTAATACAGAAATTAACATTTATAACTCCGTAACTAGAGAAGAAATTAGAGACGTTGCTAAAAAATATTTAAACCCTAATCAACGATTAGTTTTAGACTATTTGCCAAAAAAAGATAAAGAATAAAAATATTAAATATGAAAACAAAAATTTTATCCATTATAACACTATTTTTAATGACATTATCTATGTCAGCACAAATAGATAGAACCATTCAACCAAAACCAGGACCAGCACCAAAAATAAATATTGGTAAACCAGAAACCTTTGAATTAAAAAATGGGTTAAAGGTTTTGGTAGTTGAAAACCATATTCTTCCTAGGGTGTCTGCTACTTTAACTATTAATAATAATTTGATTTTTGAAGGGGACAAAGCCGGAGTTAGTGGCTTAACAGGTAGCTTATTAGGCACCGGCACTAATAAAATTAATAAAGATTCTTTTGATGAAGAAGTAGATTATTTAGGGGCAAATATTAATTTTTCTAGCCAAAGTGCTAGTATGCGATCCTTATCAAAATATTTTCCAAGAGTATTAGAATTAATGGCTGATGCTGCATTACATCCTGTTTTTACGCAAGAAGAATTTGATAAAGAATCTACCAAATTAATTGAAAGTCTAAAAATTGGCGAAAAAAGTGTAAGTAATATTGCCAACAGAGTAGAAAACGCTTTAGCTTATGGTAAAAACCATCCTTACGGAGAATTTACTTCTCCAAAGTCGGTAAAAAATGTAAACTTAAACGACGTTAAAAACTTTTACAGCACTTACTTTAAACCTAATAACGCCTATTTAGTTATAGTAGGAGATGTTAATTTAAAAGAAGTTAAAAAATTAGTAAAAAAAGGGTTTGCAAAATGGCAAAAAGGAACACTACCAACATATACGATTCCTGATGTTAATAATGTTGCAAAAACTGAAATAGACTTTGTAGATATGCCACATGCAGTTCAATCTAATGTAGCCATGGTAAATTCTACAAATTTAAAAATGAGTAGTCCTGATTATTTTGCTGTAAAATTGGCAAATTACATTCTTGGCGGAGGCGGAGAAGCTCGTTTATTTTTAAATTTACGTGAAGATAAAGGCTATACTTATGGCGCTTATTCTAGCATTTCAAGTGATGAAAAAACTTCTGCATTATTTTCAGCATCTGCCCAAGTACGTAATATGGTTACCGATAGTTCTGCAGTAGAATTTGTAAAAGAAATTAAAAAAATTAGAGATACTAAAGTAACCGATGAAGAACTTAAAAACGCTAAAGCCGCGTATGTTGGAAGTTTTGTAAGAAACGTAGAAAAACCTGCTACAATAGCAAGGTATGCTTTAAATATTAGAAGAAATAATTTACCTGAAAACTTCTACGAAACGTATTTACAAAACATTAATGCAGTAACTGTAGCGGATATACAACGAGTTGCTCAAAAATATTTAAGTGCAGACCATGCTAGAATTATTGTGGTTGGAAAAGCATTAGATGTATTGCCTAATTTAGAAAAATTACCCTATAAAATTAATTATTTTGATAAGGAAGCTAATAAAACAAGCAAACCTGATTTAAGTAAACCAATACCTGCAGGAGTTACCAAACAAACAGTATTAAATAATTATTTTAATGCAATTGGTGGTGTAGATAAAATAAAAAGTATAAAATCTACTTTAGTTACTTATGAAGCAAGTGCAATGGGAAACACCATTCAAAGCACTGAAAAAAGAACGGCAGATAAGTATGCTAACGAAACAAGTATGGGTGGCAATGTTATGGCCAAAGTTATTATGACTAAAGATGGTGTAACAATGAATAAGCAACCTTTACCTGCAGCAATGGCTAAAGATATGATTAGCGGATTAGGAACATTTTTAGAAATGGGATTATTACAAAATGAAAATTCTAAATTAACAGGTATAGAACCTATTGACGGAAAAGACACTTATGTAATTACCACCAAAGGAGATGTAGTTTCAACTTCTATTTATTTTGATGTGAAAACAAGTTTAAAAGTTAGAGAATCTCAAACTGTTTCTATGGGTGGAAGAACTCAAAATCAAGCGGCTAATTTTAGCGATTATAAGGAATTTAATGGCATTATGTTTGCTGGAGTTAAAACAGCGAAAGTTGGTCCACAAACCGTTACCTTTAAATTATTAAATGCTAAAGTTAATGAAGGCGTAACCGACGTAGATTTTCAATAATATTTAGAAAATAATTTTCTAGTTAAATGCCTCTTTTTAGGGGCATTTTTCATTTAGATTTATTCACCAAATAAACTCCAAATAAAATAACTAATCCGTAAACAAACTGAAGAAATGATATTTTTTCTCCATCTAAAATTCCCCAAGTAATTGCAACAATTGGAATTAAATAGGTAACGGATGAAGAAAAAATTGGAGTAGAAATCTGTATTAATCTATTAAACATTATTTTGGCAAAAGCCGTTCCAAAAATAGATAAAATAGTCATATAAACTAAAGCCATCAGGTTAACATGAGTAGGCTGAAACGTTTCAAAAAATTGCGTATTCCATAACACAATAAAAGCAGGCACAATCATTAAAACAAAATTAGCTACAGCAATAGCAACGGCATCCACTTCCTGTAAATGTTTCTTTAAAATATTAGCATTTAAAGCATAACCAACCGAAGCAATTAATATTAAAATAGCATAAAAATAATTTTGATTAGGGTGCAATTCTGCTCCTTTTAAAATTAACATTAATGTACCAGCTAAACCAATAAAAACCCCAATTGCCTGACGTTTTGAAAAACCAAAGCCAAAAAACAAGGCTCCAAATATTAAAGTATTTAATGGTGTAAACGAGTTTAAAATAGAAGCTATAGAACTATCTATTTTATCAATGCCATAAGCGAATAAAAAAACCGGAAAAAAGGTTCCTAATACTGCGTTTAACCCTAAATAGTACCACTGCTTTTTAGTTATTTTAAAAATCTTTTTTAACCCAATAGCCATTAAAAAAAACGCAGTTATAATTATTCTAAACGCACCAACTTGCATAGGCGTTAAGCCAAGCAATGCTTTTTTCATTAAAATAAAAGAACTTCCCCAAATTAAGGAAAGCACTATTAAATAAATCCACTTTAATTCTTTTTGTTCTATTTTCATCTTAAAAATGCAAAAATCGAATAAAAATTCGGAACAAAAGGTATAAGTTTATACATTCGCAAAAAAATCAATATAAAAAATCATGAAAAAATTATTCACTTTACTACTCCTAACTTTTTTTATTTTAGCTTGTGGAGACAAAAAACCATCCACTAATAAAGAAAAAACTAGTATTAAAACAGAACGAGTTGCTGTAAACCTAAAAAGTGTAGCAATTGATATTGAAGGAATGACCTGCGAAATTGGTTGTGCTAGAACTATTCAATCTAAATTATCAAAAGTAGATGGTGTTACTTATTCTAAAGTAAATTTTGATTCTAAAAAAGGAATTTTTACTTATGACGCTAATAAATTAAATAAAAATGATATTGCTAAAAAAATTGATAAAATTGCAGGAGGAGATTTATATAAAGCTACTAAAATGACTGAAATTGACACTGTTATAAAATAAAATTAAACAAATAGTTTTTTCTACAATATTTTTATCGTTTATTTGTTAGTATATTAAAATCAATCAAAACCCAATTAAATGAAACAGATTAAATTTTTAGTAGCAATTGCTTTAGTAAGTATAATTGCTATATCTTGTAAAGATGCTAAAAAAGGCGACATGAAAGATGCCGTTAAAACTAATGTTGAAGCAGTTAAAGAAGCTGCTGACAATGCTTCTGAAACTGTTAAAGATGTAACAGAAGAAGCTTCTAAAACAGTGGACAGCGTAGCAGCAAAAGTAAATGATGCTGTTGAGGCGACTAAAGAAACTGTTAAAGAAACAACAGAAAAAGCTAAAGAAACTGTTGAAGGCGTTAAAAAAGACGTTAAAACTAGTGTTGATGCAGTTAAAGATGCTGTAAAAAACTAAATAGTTTAAAAAAAAATTAAAAACCGCAACTATCGTTGCGGTTTTTTTATGCCTTAAATTTCCTTGTATTAAAGTACAAAAATAGTAAACTCATAAAAAACAACAATCCTACAAGTTGATGACTTACACCTAAAATTAATGGAATTTTACCTTGTACATTAAGTACCGTTAATATTCCTAAAGTAAGTTGAACAATTATTAAAACTAATGCAAATTGTATCCACTTTTTTTGATTGCTTTTTAGAACATCTTTTAATTTAAAAAACAAAATAAATGTTAAAGCGGTTAATAAATATGCTAAAAAACGATGTGTAAATTGTATTAAAGCTGGCGCAAATAAAAAACTATCATAATTAATTAAATTTCCAAAACTCCAATTAGTAAAATTTTTTAAAACTGGCGGTATAAAGTATCCATTCATATCTGGCCATGAAGGATAATACAAACCTGCTTTCATACCAGACATTAATCCTGCAAAAATCATTTGAACAAATGCAATTCCTAAGGTAATACCAATCAATTTATGTTGCTTTATTTTTGTTTCAAGTCCAAAATTATAAACATCCGCAATTGTTTTTATCATTGCAGTAATAACCAGCACAGCTAATATAAAGTGCAATGTTAACTTATAGGCATTAACCCAAGGTCTATTAACAAAACCACTTAACACCATAATCCAACCTGCAGATGCCGTTAAAATAGTTAACAAAATAACCACCGCTAATCGTTTTATTAAGTAGGCATTTATCTGCTTTTTAAACACAAAAATTATAAACGGAATTAAAAATATAAAACCTAAAGCTCTAACCCAAAGCCGATGAAAATATTCCCAGAAATAAATAAATTTAAAATTTTGAAGTGTAAAAGAGGAATTTAATTTATGAAATTGTGGTGTTTGCTTATAAAGTTCAAATTCATGCAACCAACTATTATGATTTAGCGGAGGAATAACCCCAGTTATAACATCCCATTTTGTTATAGACAAGCCAGAACCTGTTAACCTTGTAATGCCTCCTAATATAACTTGCCCTACTAGCATTACTAGACCAATAATTAGCCAAATTCTAATTGTTTTTGTGTATTTATAATTATTTAATTTCATTTTTCCACCTCAAAGTTTCAATTAAATGAGTAGCATCTTTTTCAATATATTTTAAAGCAGGCAGAATAGAGTCGTAATTAGGCTTTGAATAAAAATACAATGCTCCTTCTAAAACATTTTTAACACTATCTGTAACTCTAAATTGAAGGTTTGACGCTACATTTCCTTCAACATGATATAACTTGGCAAATACCTTATTTTCAAAATCCTCGTACGATACATCATCTATTGCATCTGCTTTTTTTGCATGTTTAAGGGTAAATCTTTCTGCTTCTTCTAAAATTTGAATTAAATTACCATCTGCTTTACGATAGGTAATATACATAGAAGCTTTTAATTTTGGATATTCAATAATTGCCCAACATTTATTTTTTTCTAAAAATGTAGCATAATTGGATATTTCAAATTGATAAGGACAATTATTAATTATTTTATGATAAGTGTTTGCGGGATATTGCAAGTTCAAATAAGCTTTTGGCTTTGGTAACGCACTGTTATTATTGCAAGAACTTAAAAAACCTGTTATTAAAATAATAAGGAACCTATTAATAAAAAGCTTCATAAAAAATTAATTGGATTGTTAATGGTCACTTTAATTTGTTTAATTCGTTTATTATCCATGGATTCTATTTTAAAACTATATTGTTGGAATTTTATAATTTCATTTTTTTTAGGAAATTTTCCATGAATTTCTAATATAAAGCCAGCTATGGTTTCTGACTCTCCTTTATTCTCCTCAATATTGCTTGAATCCTCTAATTCTAAAATTTTATAAAAATCTTTTAAATTAGTTTTTCCTTCAAATAAGTAATTGTTAGCATCTAACTTAGAATAGGTTAAATCATCCTCATCAAATTCATCACTTATATCTCCAACAATTTCCTCAATTACATCTTCTAAAGTAACTATACCACTTGTTCCTCCATACTCATCTACAACAATAGCTAAATGATTTTTCTTTTCTTGAAATTCTTTTAATAAATCGTCTAATTTCTTGTTTTCAGGAACAAAATAAGGTTCTCTAATTAATTTTTGCCAACTAAAATTTTTCTTATTTAAATGCGGTAATAAATCTTTTGCATATAAAACCCCAATAATATCATCAACATTATCTTTATAAACCGGATTTCTAGAATACCCTTTAGTTACTATTTTATCTAAAACATCATCATATTTTTCATCATTTTTTAAGGCAAAAATATCTATACGAGGTGTCATAATTTGGTTAGTTTCGGTATTTCCGAAACTTACAATTCCTTGTAAAATTTTCTGGTCGTTTTTAGTTGTGTTTTCTGTAGAAGTAATTTCTAAAGCTTGCGATAAATTTTCAACCGATAAGTTAGATTTTTTATGTCCTAACCTATTTTCCACCATACTTGTTAACCCCATTAATGGAAAGCTAACCATAGTTAATAAGGAGTTTAAAACCTTAAGAGGAATTGCCATAAATGTGGCAAATTTTATCGACTTTCTAGTTGCATAAATTTTAGGTAAAACCTCTCCAAACAATAAAATTAAAAAAGTTACTAAAACTACTTCCACTAAAAATTTAACCAGACCCGATTCAATTCCTGAAAATAATATGTTACCTACATAGGCAAATATTAAAACAATTAAAATATTTATAAAATTGTTTAAAATTAAAATAGTTGCTAATAATTTTTTGGGTTTAAGCAATAATTTTGCTACCGTATTTTGAGCGGATGATTTGGATTCGGACGCCTTATTTAAATCCGATGGTGATAAAGAAAAAAAAGCGACTTCAGCTCCTGAAATTAACGCAGACAATAATAAAAGCAGCAATAAAATTAGAATACTTGCTACAAGCCAATAATTAATATTTAACGTAGAAAAAAAGTCTAAAAACGAGGGCTCTGGATCCAAATTTATAGTTTTTAATTAAATTTAAAATGGTAAATCATCATCATTTTCAGAATCATTTTCCGGAGAATCTGGTTTTAAAGTTTTATTACTTTTTGAAGGTTCTTCAGGTGCTGGAGCATTCAAATCGTTTTTTGTAGTTAAAAAAGTCATATCAACGACATGAATTTCAGTGGTATATCTTTTAGATCCATCTTCTGCTTGCCATTGACGTGTTTTAATACGTCCTTCACAATATACTTTATCTCCTTTTTTTAGATATTTTTCACAAATTTCAGCAAGTTTGTTTCTAACTACAATATTATGCCATTCTGTAGTAGAAACTTTTTCGCCAGTTTGTTTGTTAGTATAAGTTTCATTTGTTGCTAAAGGAAACCTTCCTAAAGCATTTCCACCTTCAAAATAATGCATTTTTACTTCATCTCCAAGGTGACCAATTAAAATTACTTTGTTTATTGTACCAGCCATTTTTTAGTTTTTATTTAATACTCAAAAGTACTAATTTTTTTAAAAGTTACTATATTCATTTATAAATTTATCAATTAATAAAGGTACAGGATATTTTTTAATAGTTTTCCAGGAATAAGAAATTTTATTAGAATCGTTAGTTTTTATTATCCAAAATTTTGCATAAATATGTTGATGTGATAATTTGTGAGGTTTTATTCTATTATTAAATAATTTTATGGTTATGGTTTCTGAATTACATTTTATTAAAAACTCTGGGTGATTTACCAGTTGGTTTTCATCAATTTCTTTATTGGTTTCTATTAATGGAAACTGATATAAATTTCTCCAAATTCCACTTATTCGTTTTTCTAATATCGTTTTATTAGCAGTTGTTTTAAAAACTAAATAATTAAAATATCGCTTTTTAATTTTATTTTTTTTCACTTTAACAGGTAATTTAACCACTTCATTATTAGACAATGCAACACAACTATCCTTTAATATACAAGTATTACAGAGCGGCTTTTTTGGTGTACAAACCGTAGCCCCAAATTCCATTACTGCCTGGTTAAAAGTTCCTGGAGTTTTTGAATTTATAAGATTTTGTGCAAGAAGTTTAAATTCTTTAATGCCTTTAGAAGAATTAATAGCAGTGTTAATTCCAAAATAACGAGCCAACAAACGATACACATTTCCGTCTACTACAGCGGTTTTTTCATTATTACATATTGAGGCAATGGCAGAAGCCGTATAATCTCCTACTCCTTTTAATTTAATTAATTCCTTATAGGTAATAGGAAATTCACCATTATATTCATTAACAATAAACTTTGCGGAAAAATGTAAATTTCTGGCTCTAGAATAGTAACCTAAACCTTGCCAAAGCTTTAATACGTCATCTTCAGAAGCTTTAGCCAAATCAAAAATAGTTGGAAATTTTTGAATAAACCTATAATAATATGGCAAGCCCTGATTTACTTTAGTTTGCTGCAAAATTATTTCGGACAACCAAATATTATACGAATTTTTAGTGTTGCGCCAAGGTAAATCTCTTTTATTAGCTAAATACCACTGTATTAAATAATTAGAAAAATTCATTGTTATTAATAGTAATTTGCAATATTACAAGTTTTAATCAATTAAATTTTAATGAATTAACTTTTTAAATTCGATTTATATATCCTATATTTGCCGTCTTAATTTTAGTATAACAATTATAATTATATAAGAAATGACGAAAGCAGAAATCGTATCGAGTATTTCAGATAAATCTGGGATTGAAAAAGCTGATGTTTTAGCCACAGTTGAAGCATTTATGGAAGAGGTTAAAAATTCTTTAGAAAAAGGAGATAATGTTTATTTAAGAGGTTTTGGTAGTTTTATAATTAAAACAAGAGCCGAAAAAACAGGTAGAAATATTTCAAAAAACACTACTATAAAAATTCCTGCTCATAATATCCCTGCATTTAAACCTGCAAAAGTTTTTGTTGAAGGTGTAAAAAGCAACGTTGAAGTTAAGTAAACACAACAATATTATTAACATAAAATAACATTTTATTATGCCAAGTGGTAAAAAAAGAAAGAGAACTAAAATCTCTACTCACAAACGTAAAAAAAGAGCTAGAGCTAATAGGCACAAAAAGAAAAAGTAAGCAATGCTTACTTTTTCTTTCATTTTAAAAGTTCATTGAAATAGATAATTACAATTAGGTTTGTGATTATTGTTGGGTATTAAAAAAAAATCCTGTTAAAAATTATTTATAAATAGTTCAAATGAAAATTTGAACATAAAAAACAATACAGAGTGAAAACAGAATTAATAATTAGATCGAATTCCTCTGATATTGATTTCGCCTTATTAAAGGATGGTAAATTAACAGCACTTAACACAGAATTAAACGAAAATAAATTTTCAGTTGGCGATATTTTTATTGCTAAAATAGGAAAAGTTCTTTCGGGTTTAAACGCCTCATTTGTTAACGTAGGTTATGCAAAAGATGGTTTTTTACATTATCATGATTTGGGTGCACAATTACTATCACTTAATAAATTTATAAAAGGTGTTAGCACAGGTAAAATTAAAGATTACACTTTAAAAAATTTTAAATTAGAAAACGATATCAACAAAAATGGAAGTATTGTTGATGTACTAAAATCAGGTCAAAAAACATTAGTACAAATTGTTAAAGAGCCTATTTCTACCAAAGGACCGCGTTTAAGTTCTGAAATATCAATAGCTGGTAGATTTATGGTATTAGTTCCTTTTTCAAATAGAGTTTCTGTATCTCAAAAAATAACAGACTTAAAAGAAAAAGAACGCTTAAAAAGATTAGTTACAAGCATTAAACCAAAAGGTTTTGGCGTTATTATTAGAACTGTTGCTGAACATAAAAAAGTAGCAGAGCTTGATAAAGATATACAAAACTCCTTAGAACGTTGGGTTGTAATGTGTAAAAAAATTAGGTCGATAAAAGCTGACCAAACTCCTGTAAAAGTTTTAAGTGAATTAAACAGAGCTTCTTCAATATTAAGAGATGTATTTAATGATTCTTTTACTAATATTGTAGCAAATGATGAACCTTTATTTTTTGAAATAAAGGAGTATTTACAAGAAATTGCACCAAAAAAAGAAGGAATTGTAAGTTTATATAAATCACAAGTTCCTATTTTCGAAAAATTTGGCATTGAACGTCAAATCAAAACTTCTTTTGGTAAAACAGTTTCTATGAGCAAAGGTGCTTATTTAGTTATAGAACATACTGAAGCGCTTCATGTAATTGATGTAAATAGTGGAAATCGTTCCAATAAAACATCTTCACAAGAAGACACTGCTTTAGAAGTTAATTTAATTGCAGCTTCAGAAATTGCTCGCCAATTACAGTTAAGAGATATGGGAGGAATTATTGTTGTAGATTTTATTGATATGCAAACTGCTGAACACAGACAAAAATTGTTTGAACATTTACGAGCAGAAATGGCATTTGATAAAACTAAGCATAAAATATTACCGCCAAGTAAATTTGGCTTAATACAAATTACCAGACAACGAGTTAGACCTGAAATGGTAATTAAAACTTCTGAACCAAATCCTAGTGGAAATGGTGAAGTAGAAGCTCCAATAGTGTTAATAAACACTATTACATCAGAATTAGATAAGTTAGTTCATACTAATGAACATAAAAAGATAATATTAAACACACATCCTTTTATTGCAGCTTATTTAAAAAAGGGGTTGCCATCTATACAACAAAAATGGCTTACCAAATATAAAAAGTGGATTAAAATTTTACCAAGAGATGCTTACCAATATTTAAAATTTGATTTTACCGATAATGAAGGTAAAATAATTAAATAAGGCATTTACAATATCAACAAAAAAGTCCTGCAAATTAATTTGCAGGACTTTTTTTTTAGAACCAATACCCAAAATTAAAATACCAATACCTGTTATTATGGTCTGGTGACCAGGCATAATTTAATTCAACTGGACCAAAAAAAGTATCTAAACCATACCCAACCATATAACCCGATTTAGTGTTTTCAAAAATTCTACCCTGATTAAATACATCTTTTTCAACTCTTGCATAATTTGCCGTTACCATAAAATAATTTTTAGGTAAAAACTCATATCTAAAAGTTAATGCAGACCGTAAAAAAGAATTTGCACTTAATTCTGCAAAATCATACCCATAAAAAGGTACAAACTCATTAATAAAATTTTCTCCATAACCACCAACATTAAAATCTAAAACTCTATTTTCATTTTTGCCAATGGTTAAGCCTGCCTCTGAAATAAAATGTGCGGTAAGTTTATTAAAAAAAGTATAGGCAACGCCTAGCTTACCTTTTAATTGAGAAAATGTTTTAAAATTTTTATTAAAGTTTGAAGAGGTTAAAAACCACTTAAAATCCGTATTTAAATAAAACCCTTTTTTTTGAAAATATTTTTTATCATAGGTATCAATTTTAATGGAGGCTATTGCATTAAAATAATCTGATTTATCAAAATATAGTCTGCCTTCGTTGGTTGAAATGGAATCTAAAGACCCAATAGTTTCTGTATAAGCTTTAATGTTTTTATGTTCTAATCCTACCTCAATCGCAAACTTTCGGTTAAAAACCGTTTGAATATATGCTTGATTTGTAAAGTCTTCATAATTTAAACTTATTTTATTCACATTCCCTTCATTAAAGTTTACATCTGCTCTAAAATTATTATAGCGAGATCTAATTCCAAAACTGGTATAAAAACCATTATCAATAAAATAATTAAAGTTGTACCTTAAATTATCTCCCAATATAACATCAAATGAAAGTAAATCATTTTTATATAATAAATGTTTAGACGTTACATTTGCCAAAACACCAGTTTTATATAATTCATCATAATGAATGCCTAACTTTAAGTAATTAGCTATGTTATTTTCTTTTACTTTAAATTGTACCGTTTCTCCATTATCTGATTCTAACATACTGTATTGAATAGATTCAAAATTACCTGTTGAAACAACATTATTTAAACAACTTTCTAGTGTGTTATAATTTATAGAATCCAATTTTTTTATATTTAACTTTCCAAGTATATAAGCTCTAGTATAATTTTTATTCCCGGAGACTTCTATTTTTTTAATTACAAATTTTTGCTTGATATTATTTTTAACGGACTCTTTTTCTATCTTTTTTTGCTGCGCTGCTATTTTTTTTAAAATAGTCATTCGTTTTCTAGCGGCACTATCTCCTTCTTTCATAATTTCATTAATCTTATCAAAAGAAACCACATTATATTTTTTTACATTAGGTTTTATAAGAACATCTACATATTTATCATTTCCTTTTCCATTTTTACTAATTTGAAAACCAACAATTTGATTTAAAATTTTTACAGCAGAACCTAAATTATTTTTTTTATCCAACCCACTTTGTATATCTACTCCAATAAGAATATCCGCTCCCATATCTTTTACCTCTTTTACTGGAAAATTATTTACAATGCCTCCATCGGTTAACAATTTGCCATTAATTTCAACTGGTGCTAATAACGTTGGAAATGATCCGCTTGCTTTCATTGCTAATGGTAAAAAACCCTTTCTCAATACTTCTTGATTTCCATTTTCTAAATTAGTTGCTACACATAAAAAAGGAATTGGTAATTTATTAAAATCATGCGTATTATTAACTTGTTGCGTTAATCTGGTTAACAAATTAAGTAAGTTTTGCCCACCAGACAAAGCTGCTGGTATGCCAACTTTTCTTTTTTTTATTGGCAATACTAAAACATATTTTTCTCCGTGTTCCTTTTCGTAAAATGGTTTTGATTTACGTGGTAACTCTCCAGAAAGAATTTTTTGATAATTTATAGATTTTAAAATAGAATCTAATTGCTTACCATTGTAACCAGATGCATATAATCCTCCAACTATTGCTCCCATACTTGTTCCGCCAACATAATCAACACGAATGCCTGCTTCTTCTAAAACTTTTATTACTGCAACATGGGCAAAGCCTTTGGCTCCGCCACCACTTAACACTAACCCAACTTTCAAATCTTTCTGTTCCGTTTTTTCTTGTGAAAAAGCAATGGTTATGGAAAATATAAAAATTAGGAATAATAATTTTTTCAAATCTGTGTTTTTTGATAATGTTCTTTTATTTTTTTTGCTCGGTTTGTTCCTATTATTTTCTCAATTTCTTTAAAGGAAGCTAATTTTATTCTTTTAACCGATTTAAAATGCTTCATTAAAGATACAACAGTTTGTTTTCCAATCCCAGAAATTTGCTCTAATTCATTAGTTAATGCCGCTTTACTTCGCTTATTTCTGTGGTGTGTAATACCAAATCGATGTGCCTCATCTCTAAGTCGTTGAATTATTTTTAAACTTTCAGAAGTTTTATCTAAATACAAAGGAATAGAATCATTAGGGTAATAAATTTCTTCTAAACGCTTTGCTATGCCAATAATTGCAATTTTATTTCGCAATCCTAAAACATCTAAACTTTTTACTGCAGAAGATAATTGTCCTTTTCCTCCATCAATTACAATAAGCTGAGGCAAAGGTTGATCTTCTTCTTTTAAACGCTTATAACGTCTAAACACCACCTCTTCCATTGATGCAAAATCATCGGGCCCAACAACGGTTTTTATATTAAAATGGCGATAATCTTTTTTACTTGGTTTTCCGTTTTTAAAAACTACACAAGCTGCCACCGGATTTGTACCTTGTATATTGGAATTATCAAAACATTCAATATGACGAGGCTCTGTGGTAAGCCTTAAATCTTTTTGCATTTGCGCCATAATACGCTTTACATGCCTATCTGGATCTACAATTTTTATTTGTTTAAAACGCTCTTGTCTAAAATATTTTGCGTTTCTAATACTTAGCTCTACAATACGTTTTTTATCTCCTAATTTAGGAACTGTAACTTTTAATTCCTCTCCTAAATCCACTTTAAACGGCACATAAATTTCTTTAGATACAGAGTTAAAACGAGTACGAATTTCAACAATAAAAAGCTCTAATAATTTTTTGTCGGTTTCATTTAATCGTTTTTTAATTTCCGTGGTATGCGATTGAATAATTGAACCGTTTACTATCTTAAAAAAATTAGCATAAGCAAAACTCTCATCTGAAATTAAAGAAAACACATCTACGTTAGAAATGGTTGGGCTCACCACAGTAGATTTTGATTGATAATTAGCTAACAAATCAATTTTATCTTTAATTTTTTGAGCTTCTTCAAACTCCATTTTATCCGCAAACTGGTGCATTAGCTCTTTAAATAATTGTAATGAATGTTTAAAATTACCCTTTATAATATTCCGTATAGCGTCAATATCTTGCCGATAATTTTCTTCAGATTGCAATCCTTCACAAGCGCCTTTACAGTTTCCAATATGATAATCTAAACAAACCTTATACTTTTTTAAAGCAATGCTTTTTTCACTTAAATCATAACTACAAGTCCGTAATTGGTATAATTCTTTAATTAAATCTAATAAGGCTCTTACAGTTCTAACCGATGTGTACGGACCAAAATATTCAGAACCATCTTTTATAACATTTCTTGTTAAAAATATTCTTGAAAATCGCTCTTTTTTAATGCAAATCCACGGATAAGTTTTATCATCTTTTAGTAAAACATTGTATCGAGGTTTGTACTTTTTTATTAAATTATTCTCTAATAATAACGCATCTGCCTCAGAGTTGACAACAATATGCTTTATGCTGGCAATTTTTTTAACCAACACTCTTGTTTTACCATTTTCATGAGTTTTTGTAAAGTACGAAGCAACTCTTTTTTTTAAGTTTTTTGCTTTTCCCACATATAAAATAACCTCTTCTTTATCGTAATACTGATAAACACCTGGTGAATTTGGTAATGTTTTTATTTGAAGCTTTAAATCCAATTAGTCTATAATTTAAAAATTAAAAATACTGTTTATTTTATTATGAAAAACAAATTATACTATACAATTTAAACTTTAACTTTATTTTTTTAGATTAATCTAAATATTTTAATTAGATTTGTCTAAATTTTTGATTTAATGAATTCATTTACAGAAGAAAATTACTTAAAAGCAATTTATAAGTTTAGCTTATTACATGAAAAAGGTGCTTCAACCAATTCAATTGCTCAAGCATTAAATACAAAAGCTTCTTCTGTTACCGACATGCTTAAAAAATTAGCTGTAAAAAAGCTTATCAATTATAAAAAATATTATGGTGTAACCTTAACTAACAAAGGCGAACAAATAGCAATTTCCATAATAAGAAACCATAGATTATGGGAGGTTTTTTTAGTGGAAAAATTAAGTTTTAAATGGGATGAAGTTCATGAATTAGCGGAAGAATTAGAACACATTAAATCGGAAAAACTAATAAATAATTTAGATGCTTTTTTAAATTTTCCTAGTAACGACCCACACGGAGATCCTATTCCAAATAAAAATGGAAAAATGAAAAAACTTAAAATGATAAATATGTCTGAATTAAAAACTAATGAGGAAGGCATTTTTATTCACGTTAAAGATTCTTCTGATAAATTTTTAAAATACTTAAGTAAAAATAAACTAGAAATTGGCAAAAAAATTAAAGTTATTGAAATTGAACCTTTTGATAATTCTTTTAAAATAGCTTTTGACAATCAACAACTAATTTTGTCAGAAAATGTAGCTAAAAATATTTATATCCAAAACTAATGAGTACATACAATCCACTTACTGCTTTACTGATTTTTTTAGGTTTATCTATTTTAATTTATTTTTTGTTCAGACCTGTAAAAGGATGGTTTTGGATAATAAAAAACAACTATAAAACCAATGAAAAAATTGTTATTGAAGATATTTTAAAATTACTATTTCATAGTGAAGATTCAGGTAAAATTTTAAACACAAATGATCTTACTCGCCTACTTAATTTTGATAATGAAATTATTTTAACATCCATTGAAAAAATGACTTCTAACAACTTTATTTTACTAGAAGGAGAACAACTTAAACTACAACCTGCTGGTAGAGAATATGCTTTAAGAATTATTAGAATGCACCGATTATGGGAGAAATTTTTAGCAGAAAAAACAGGTTATGACAAATCGGAATGGCACGAAAGAGCGGAACAAAAAGAACATGAATTAAACACGGAAGAAACCAACTTATTAGCGTCTAAATTAGGAAATCCTAAGTTTGATCCACATGGCGACCCAATTCCGTCAACTACTGGAAAAATGGCTACTGTAAATGGGGTTGCTCTTTCTACTTTGCCTGTAAATACCGTTGGAAAAATTATTCATATTGAAGATGAGCCAGATATTATTTACAAACAAATTTTAGCGGAAAACATTCACATTGGATCACACATTAGAGTTATTGAAAATAACACCACAAGAGTTACCTTTTTTTCTGAAGGAGAAGAGTTTAAACTAGCTCCAATTGTAGCAGGAAATTTAACAGTTTCCATTTTAAAAAAAGATATAAAAAATGAAATAAATGTTGCTCGACTTTCTAGTTTAAAAGAAAATGAGACTGCGAGTATAATTGGAATTTCAAAAGAAAGCAGAGGAGATAGTAGAAGAAGGTTATTAGATTTAGGTTTTGTAAAAGGAGCAACAGTAAGTATTGATCTACTGAATCCTTTAGGAGAACCAAATGCCTATTTAATAAAAGGAACTGCCATTGCTTTAAGAAACAATCAGGCTTCCAATATTTTGATTAAAAAAAATAACTAATGGAAACAAAAGTTAAAAGCGCTTGTGACACCTGTGCTCATTTTAATGCACAAGGATTAAAAAAATTAGGAGTAAACACTTCTGATTTTGATTTTGTAATTGCATTAGCTGGAAATCCAAATACTGGAAAAAGTACTGTTTTTAATGCTCTTACAGGATTAAAACAACATACTGGAAACTGGCCTGGAAAAACAGTAACCAGAGCTGAAGGTGGTTTTGAATACAACAAACAAAAATATAAATTAATAGATTTACCCGGAACATATTCTTTATTATCAACCTCTGAAGATGAAGAAGTTGCACGTAATTTTATTTTATTTGGAAAACCTTCTGTAACAGTTATTGTGGTAGATGCAAGCCGACTTGAACGTAATTTAAATTTAGTTTTGCAAATTTTAGAAATTACAGATAAAGCAGTTTTATGCCTAAACTTAATGGATGAAGCAAAACGAAATAATATTGAAATCAATACACGTTCCTTAGCTCGTGATTTAGGAATTCCTGTAGTTGCAACAAGCGCTAGATTTAGTAAAGGTATTCCTGAATTAATTCAAACCATTACCGAAGTGGCTAATGGTAAAATTAGTTGTAAACCACATAGAATAAAAAATATTCCTGAAAATATTGAAAAAGCAGTTAAAAAATTAAGTACCAAAATAGAAAAACAATATCCAACAATACCAAATAGCAGATGGATAGCTTTTAGACTATTAGAAGGAGATACTCAAATAATTAACGCCCTTAAAACAGGCGAATTTATTTAAACTCAACCTATGAAAAACAAAAACATTGATGATATAATAGCACTTTCTAATGATTTACGATGGCAAATTGGAGATGATTTTCATGACCATTTAGCCGAAGGTATTTATGCCGATGCTGCCGAAATAGTAAACGATGCTATTACCAAAAAAAGTAAAAAAAATAAATATTCTATTGATACTAAAATTGACAAAATTGTAACTAGTAAAACTTGGGGATTTCCAATTATGTTTTTAATTTTAGCGGTAATTCTTTGGCTAACAATTACTGGTGCAAATTACCCTTCTGCATTTTTAGCCGAAATTCTTTTAGATGATGTTCATCCGTTTTTAAAAACTTTAGCAACCAATTTTCATTTTCCTTGGTGGCTTAGTGGGTTTTTAATTGATGGTGTTTATTTATCCGTTGCTTGGGTAATTTCTGTAATGTTACCACCAATGGCAATATTTTTTCCATTATTTACATTACTTGAAGATTTTGGTTATTTACCAAGAGTAGCTTTTAATTTAGATACGTTATTTAAAAAATCAGGAGCTCACGGAAAACAGGCTTTAACTATGAGTATGGGTTTTGGTTGTAATGCTGCTGGAGTTGTAGCAACAAGAATAATAGATAGCCCAAGAGAACGTTTAATTGCTATTATTACCAATAATTTTTCACTTTGTAACGGTCGTTGGCCTACACAAATTTTAATTGCCACAATTTTTATTGGTGCTGTTGTACCAGCTTCTTTTTCTGGAATAGCTTCCTTATCCGCAGTTATTGGCGTTGCACTTTTAGGAATATTTTTTATGTTTTTCTCTTCTTGGGCGCTATCAAAAACCATTTTAAAAGGGGAAGTTTCTACCTTTAATTTAGAATTACCTCCTTATCGACCACCACGATTTTGGAAAACAATTTACACCTCGTTAATAGATAGAACTTTAATTGTTTTATGGCGAGCAATTGTATTTGCTGCTCCAGCTGGAGCTGCTATTTGGTTAATATCCAATATTTATATTGGTAATGAAAGTATTGCTGCTTTGGTAATTAATTCTATTGATGGATTTGGCTTTTTATTTGGTTTAAACGGTGTTATTTTATTAGCATTTATTGTTGCCATACCGGCTAATGAAATTGTAATTCCAACCATTTTAATGTTGACTGTTTTAGTAACAGGAATTTCAGCAGGAAGCGGCGCTGGTGTTATGTTTGAATTAGATTCTGCCAATGCAACCGGCGAAATTTTAAAAGCTGGCGGATGGACGTTGTTAACTGCTGTTAACCTGATGTTATTCAGTTTATTACACAATCCTTGTAGTACAACTATTTATACTATTTATAAAGAAACCAAAAGTTTAAAATGGACAACCATTGCTACAATTTTACCTGTGATTATGGGTTTTGTAGTTACCTTTTTGGTAGCTCAAATTTGGAGAATATTTTTTTAAAAAGATTTTATTTTGATTGATTAACATCTTCACAAGCTTCTTCAGCAGTTTCAAACTCTAAAGTGCTATGTTTAATATTTTGTTTTTCTAATTCTTCTTTAATATGATGCTTAATAGTTGCAATATTTTCAATTTTATCTACTAAAACATGACAAGTTAAGGCGTTTTCATTAGTACTCATTCCCCAAATATGCATATGATGAATATCCTCAACTCCTTTAACTTTTAAAATATGATTAATAATTTTTTGTTTATCAATATTAGAAGGAATACCATCTAAAACTCCAATAAAACTTTCCTTAAACAAATTCCAAGTACTAAATAAAATAACTACAGCCACAATTATTGCAGTTAAACCATCTACAAAATACCAACCTGTATATTTCATAATTAAACCTGCAAAAACTACGCCTAATGAAACCAACGCATCCGCCATTAAATGCCAATAAGCAGCCTTAATATTTAAATCCTTTTCTCCTTTTTTTTTGAATAATAGTGCAGAGCTAAAATTGATGATAATACCAATAAAAGCAACTAGCATTACTACATTTCCATTTACCGGAGATGGATTTATAATATGCTGAATACCTTCCCAAGCAATGGCTCCAATGGCAAAAGCCAACAATACAGAGTTTACAAAAGAAGCTACAACTGATGCTTTTTTAAATCCGTAAGTAAATATTTTAAAAGGTTTAATGGTTTGAAGTCTAAATGCAATAAGCGCTAAAACTAATCCTGAAATATCACCAATATTATGAACAGCATCCGATAATAATGAGGTTGCATTATTTTGCCAACCATACCAAAGTTCAATAATTACATAAATTACATTTAATGAAATTCCTATTATAAATGAACGGTTAATGTCGTTTGATGAAGCTACGGTATGGTTGTGATGATGATGTTCACTCATAATTTATATTTCTTCAAATAGTAATTCTGCATTCCCTAATACTCTTGAGGATTCTGCGTAACGAGCCACTTTGTACGTTTCAATTAATTTATCTTTAGATATATTTTGAGCCTTAGCTTTATTTAACATGGCTTTAATACAGGTTTTACTTCCTGTTGCAATTGCAATTCCTAAATAAATTAAGGTTCTTGTTTCATTTTCTAAAGCTCCGCCTTCTGGCATAGCGAACATATTACTTCTAATTTGTTCATACAACATTTCTGGCATTTTTTCACTAACTAATTTTACTACGTTAGGTAGTTCTCCGTTCATAGATCCTTTCATTTTAGAAAGAATTTGTTCTACTGTTGGCTTTTGTGTTTCCATTTTATTCTTTTAAATTTTATTTTACTTTGTTTCAATTTGCTTTACTACTTTATTATCTGCTGAATACGCATAAATTGGCACGTATATTAAGGTTAATAAAGTTCCTATTAATAAACCACCAATAGCAACATCCGATAGCGGACTTAATCGTTCTAAACCTACTGCTTGCTCTAAAGCTATAGGAATCATACCTGCAATAGTACCAAATGCGGTCATTAAAACTGGACGGAAACGTACACGAACACTTTCAATTGCGCTATCAAATGGTGATTCTCCTGTTGCACGGTGTTGTTGGTAAAAATCAATCAGCAATACTGCATTTTTTATAATGATTCCGAAGAGTAATAAAATACCTAACAAACTTGGCATACAACTTGGTTTATGGAATAGTAACATTCCCCAAGCAGCTCCAATTAATGATAATGGTAAAACTAAAATCATAATAAATGCCATTCTTACCGATTTATAAATAGCGATTAAAACCATTAATAAAATGATAATTCCTAATGCAATAGCTTTCATCATTCTTTCAAAACTGTCATTTATAGTTTTTATATCTCCTTCTTGTGTTACTACAACATCTTTAATGTTTTTAACTTTACTTAAAGCAACATCTGCGTCATCTGTTAAATGTGTTACTGGACGTTTAGCACGGTAGCCATTAATATCAACACTATACAACATTTTGTTACGCTCAATTTTAGCATAAGTCAATTTTTTTGAAATTTTAGCTAACGATTCTAACGGAATTTCACCAAATTTTGATTGAATTGGTAATAAGCGCAACGTTTGTTCATTTTGACTGAATTTTCCTTTCAAGTACAAACGTACATATTGCGTATTCATAGATTGTAAATTGGCATTTAAGCCTACAACCTGACCTTTAACAGGAATTTGCATGGCAATTTGATAAGGGGTTAAGCCATAACTTAAAGCTTTATTTTCATCAATATCTAAAACAATTTCAGTAACATCTTTATCCCAACTCGTAGAAACAGAGGTTAATCCTTTAATTGTTGCAATAGCCTCACTAACTTGATGTGTTTTATCGGTTAAACCATCTACAAAAGGCGATTTTAATCTAACATCTAACGGAGCTTTTACGGAAGATAAAGCAGTTGCTCCAAAATCAAAAACATCATTTCGTTTTAACCCTTCTAATTCTGAAAGTTTATCTCGTAAAATATCTTCAATTTCCCACATTGTTAATTTTCTTTGAAAACGATCCACACAGTTGATAGTAATTGTAGCTTCAGAAGGTAAATTACCAGATCCTAAACTTAATACACCAGGCTCTGTTCCAAAAGCAACGGAACTTTTTTCTGCCCAATCTTGTTTTTGTAACCAAATTAAAAATGGCGTTACTTTACTTTCTGCACTGTTAACGGTTTCATTGGCACTAAAGGCAATTTGTGCTTTAATAATTCCTGTATCCATTGGTGGCATTGCATCTTTACCAATAGTTGGCATAATACTTCCCATACTAATTAAAAGTAAAACTACTACTCCAACGGTTAACACTATTCTTCTTAAAACTTTTCGTTTACCATTAGAAAATTTGATGACATTTACATAGGGTTCTACTAATCTTCCTATTGAATTGTTATAAGCCCTATCAAACCACAATTCTACTTTATTTTTTTTGAAACCATTTTTATACATCACTTTTAATAACTGAGGAATAAAAGTGATAGATATAAAGAAGGAAATAATAAGTGCAATAATTAGAGTAAATATTAAGGGTTTAAATATTTTTTCAGGAAACCCACCAATAAACATTAAAGGAAATAGAATAGCGATAGTAGAAATAGTTCCTGCAAAAATAGGAGCAATAACTTCTTTGGTTCCTTTAATAATTGCAGTTTCTAAATCCTCTTTTAACTCGTTAAGGTGCCGTTCCACATTTTCTAAAACCACCACAGCATCGTCGGTTAACATACCCAGAGCTAATATTATGGCTGTATAAATTACAATATTTAATTCACCACCTGTAAGCCAAATAACTGCCATTGTAGCAAAAAATACCATAGGAATGGATAAACCTGCCGCAATAATTGCTCTAAAATTCCCCAAGAAGAACATTACCACAATAAGTGTAAAGAATATAGCATCTCGTAGCGCATCTAACATATTAGAATTTGCTAATTCAATAAGGTTACGTTGTGTGTCTGCAATTTCAAAATTTATATTTGGGTATTTAGCCTCTAATTTTTTCATTTCTGCTCTTGCAGCTTTACTAACATCCAGCACACTTCCACCAGGAGCGCGCTGTACTGCCAAAGCAATAGCTTGTTTACCATTACCAATATAACCACTGGTTCGTTTTTTATAACCCCATTTTACATCGGCAACATCTTTTAAACGTACATTTGGTAAAACGGTAATGTTTTTTATTTTTTCAACTTCATTTTTTTCACCATAAAAAGTAATCGTATAAAAGCTATTTTCTCCTTTTACAAAACCTATTGGAATATCTTTATCTAAAGCTTGAATTGCTTTTGTTATAGTTTCAAAATTTATGTTATAACGTTTGGCTTTAAATGGATCTACTTCAACATTTACAGCACTTTGAAACCCTCCAAAAACTTCTACATTACCAATGTTTTGGTTACTTAATAAATATGGTTTAATAAAACTATCCGCAATTTTTCTAATTTCGGCATTACTTATATTATCATTTTTTGGACTTAGTGACATCACATCAACTGGCAAAGTAAAATCACCAGCAGTATAAATTGCTGGATTTACATTTGCAGGTAATTTACCTTTAGCAATAGATAAAGCATTAGCAACATCAACAGCTGCGGCATTTAAACCTTTTTTATAACCGAATTCTGCTTTTACTATAGAAAAGTTTGCAACATTTACAGAACTAACATCCGTTACCATACCAAGTCTAGAAATTTCTTGTTCAATAGGTTTTGAAACCGTATTGGCTGCTACTTGAGCAGTTGCACCAGGTACACTGGTAATTACAATTACTTGAGGCGGATTTGCATCTGGAAATAAATTTTTTGGTAAAGTAATTAAGGCAACAACACCCATAATAAAGAAACCAACTATAATAGCGTACAGGGTATAAGGACGTTTATAAAAATATTCGAACATGGCTTTTTATTTTTGAGTTAGTATGTTTAAACCTCCTAAAAGTTTTAACAAAATATCTTGTTTAGCAATAACTATTTCTTTGCCTGCAATATTTTGATTACTAATTACAATACCTTCTTCACCAGTTTGAAGAATATTCACTTCTGCTGCTTTGGCTTTAGTTTTATCTTTTAACAATACAAAGCTTTTACCATCGCGATTAAGTATGGCGTCAAAAGGTAATTTTATTGCGTTTCCTTTAAATACAATTACATTAACTTCCATTCTATCTCCTGTTGTAAATCCTTTATCATCTACATACACTTTATATTCTTTAAGGTTGTTAAATGTACTGTTCAAATCAACAGCAGGATAAAAGATTTTATTAAAGTTTACACCGTAGATAGTTAAATCTGTAGGAATTCTTAATAATAAATAAAAACCATTGGCAGCACTAATATTCGCAACAGGATGACCTGGTAAACACAAATCGCCATTATTTACTAAGGTTTTTGAAATAACACCATCTACAGGTGATGTAATAGTAGCATAGGTTAACGTATTATTAATTCCAATTTTATTTTGATGTAAAGATTCTAACTTAGCTTTCATAGCTTCAAGGTTACTTTCTTCTTTTTGATATTGTTCTATTGAAGCGCCTTTTATAGCTAATAATTCTTTGGTTCTTTTATGTGTTGCTTCTAAATTTTTAACTACTATTTCTGTCGCTTTAATTTGTGATTTTAAACTTAAGGCATTGGTTTGAATAGAAGTATTATCTAATCTGGCAATAATATCTCCCTTTTTTACTTTTGAACCACTTGGTTTTATATATTGAACTCTGGCAGATATTTTTGTGGATAATTTTACATCTTTATCGTTTTCCGTTTGTGCCAAATACGGAAGTGTTAATGTAACATTTTTTAATTCTGGTTTAAACGTAGAAACTACAATACCATATTGTTTGGCAATTGGCATATTGGCTTCTTTTCGTTTTGCATTAACTACTGCAAAAATTGCTAAAACAACAATTACAACTACTACAATTATTCCTATTGTTTTTTTATTTTTTATCGTTTTCATTTTACTAAATTTTCAATGTTATTACCATAAATTACTGCTAATTTTACTAAAGTTTGCCATTTTTGGGCTTCTGCTTTATATAATTTTGATTTCTCTAATATTAAATCATCTTCATATTTTAAATAATCTTCAATAGATATTCTTCCAGATTGATAGCTAACTTTTGCAATGTGTAGAATTTCTTCTTTATCTTTTACGTTTTGTTTATTTAATTTTTCAGATTTATATAGCAATTGCAAGCTATTTTCTAATTGATTGGATTGAGATTTTAAGATTAATTTTAATTTATCCAATTCATTTTTTGTTGCGTTATACGCGATTTTACTTTTTTTAATATTAGCATATTGACTTTTATTAAAAAGAGGAATACTTGCTACCAAACCAATGGTTGTATAATTTTTATCTAATGCAACATCATTATTATAGGAATTTGCAAAACTGTGATTGTAATTACCTCTTAATAAAATAGAAGGCAATAATTTTTCTTTTTCGGCTCTAAAACCTAATTTATCGGCAGTTACTTTTTGCTGTAACGGTTCTAATGCTTTAAAAGAACTAGTATTAATGGTATCTGTTTCTAACATAGTTACAGGTTTTGTAATTCTAATACCTGTTAATGTTTCAATAGCTTCTATTGCTTTTTCTCTACTAATAGCAATTTCATTTTTAGTAACTTCAACTTGATTAATGCCATTATTTATAATTAACAAACTTGATCCTGGAGCTCTACCATTTTTAACTTTAACTGCAATAATTTCTTTTGTTTTTAAAAGCGATTGTTTTTTACTATCAAGTGCTTTACCTAAAGCATCTATATAGTTTAAATTAGCATTTGAGCTTACAATAATTGCTTCATTTTGCAATAAATTAATTTGCTTTTTGGCTTTTGCTGATTTTTGCAGGTGTTTAGCTTTGCTTGCTGTTGTATAAATAGATTTTATAAATACTGGCATAGAAATACTAATTCCTGCTCTAAAAATATCTTCACTAAATGGTTGAGGTATGCTTTGATCTTGAATCATGGGAAACATAATATTTGGCGGCACCGGCACCATCCCTGCAGGAATAGAAGAATTATCATACGTACCAAACGCAGTTATTTTAGGATACAAAGCACTATACGCTAATTGCTTTCCTGTTTTTGCTTTTTCAAATGCCAACTCATCACTTTTTGTTTGTGGATGTGTTTTTAAAGCATTAAATAAATCCTGAATGTTTGCAACTTCCTGAGCATTTGTAAAAACAGGAGTTAAAAAAAGAAGGATTAAAACGGTTATTAAAATTTTATTTTTCATTTGTATTATAGTTTAATAAGTGAGCGCTCACTTATGTATGTAATTAAATTTTTTAAGGTTTTAAGATTCGCTCTAAAAGAGTAAACATTTTTTTACAGAAATTTTCATGATTAAAAGTTTCTTTATTTAGCACTAATTCTATATTTAAAATAACAGGAATACCCATATAAAGAGTTGCAAAAGCATCGGTATCCAAATTTTTATTCCAAACGCCTCCGTTAATACCTTCAGTTACAATTTGCATTAACATTTCTTTTTGTGCTTTTAAAATTTGTAATAAATTTTCTTTTAAATCAGAATCGTTGGCATGTGTAGCTTCTGAAAACAACAAGATGGTTACTCCTTTATTGTTAATTAAGTATTTAATTTGTTTGCATAAAAACGTAAATAATTTTACAGATGGTATTATTTCTGAATCCGTAATCGCTTTTTGATTTTCCACTAAATTCAAACGAACGTCTTCCACAATAGATAACAAAATATCTTTTTTACTTTTAAAATGTCGGTAAATAGCGCCTTCACTAACTCCTACTTTCTTAGCTAAATTTTTGGTAGAAAGTTTAGCTAAACCTTCATTAGAAATAATATCCAGGACCGCTTCCTTAATCTGAGTTTGTCTAGTTTCTGTACTTAATCTAATCATAATATCTACAAGTATGTGAGTATTCACTTGCAAAAATACTAAAATTAAAACAACTCACCAATAAGAATATTTAATTTGATTATTTGTAATAGCTAATTATGTATTACATTGTAAATAAATGGTTCGTATTTTCTGTTTTTATCCTTAATAAAATTCACTTGAAAAGCTGGGTAATAGATACTTTCTATTTAATAGTTTTATAAAACAAGATTAAATACGTATCCTGAAATAATAATACAAATGGTTACTACTCCAAAAAATATTCCTATTAATTTAAAAGTCATCACTTTTTTTAAAAGCATAGCTTCAGGAAATGATAACCCAACCACTCCCATCATAAAAGCTATTGCAGTTCCTATTGGAATTCCTTTAGAAACCAGCACTTGCATTACTGGTAAAATACCAGAAGCATTTGAATACATTGGCACAGCAAATATAGTTGCCAAAGGGACAGCAAAAATATTACTTTTACTCATGTACTGTTCAAAAAATCCTTGAGGAATATAACCATGCATTAATCCGCCAATGGCTATACCAACAAGAACGTAAACTACAACTCCTTTAATAATATTAAATGCTTCTTTCAAAATTACAGGTAAACGTTTTCCAAAAGGTGTTTTTTCTGCCACAAAAACTTCTTCATCTCTTTTGGCGTTATCTAAAACATCTTTTACCCAAGGTGTTAAAAAGCGCTCTAACCTAAAACGACTTAAAATGAGCCCGCTAATTAAACCTAGAAATACACCACTTACTACATAAATAGCGGTAATTTTTATACCAAATAAACCTACAAAAAGCCCAATGGCTACTTCATTAACCAAGGGTGAAGTTACCAGAAATGCAAAAGTTACTCCTAACGGAATACCTCCACGCACAAAACCAATAAATAATGGAACTGATGAACACGAACAAAACGGTGTAACCACACCAAAAAGACTTGCCATTAAATATTCAAAACCAAATAACTTATTGCGAGACAAAAAATTACGCACTTTTTCAACAGGGAAATAGCTGTTAATTATTCCCATAAAAAAGATAATTACAAATAGCAATAATAGTATTTTTATACTATCGTAAATAAAAAAGTTTAATGCTTCTGCAAGGTGTTGCCCTTTAACCAAACGCAACGTGTCAAAAGTCACCCAATCTGCTAATTTTTGAATCCAATCAAACATAATGCGTATTACCTATTTTTAACATTTTAAGTTTTCTGAATTATTTTCATTTTTGAACAACTCCTCAAATAATTGTTTGGCTCTGCTCCAATTTTCAGGATGGATACAATATTTTATTTTTGGTGGTTTTAGTTCTCCTTGAATTAATCCTGCTTTTTTTAACTCTTTTAAATGTTGCGAAATGGTAGATTGTGCCAAAGGTAATTCATCCACTAAATCTCCCGTAAAACAACAAGATTCGTTTTCTAATCGTTTTAAAATTGCAATACGTGTTGGATGCCCCAAAGCTTTTGCAAACTTTGCTAATTCTTCGGTGTTTTCTTGGTAATCTATTTCGTTTAAATTTCTTTTCATAACTATAAATTACTTTACATTTTCAATATAAAACTTAAAGAATTCCGATTTAATTTCATTTCTAATTTTTCTAAATTCGGATATTATTTCTACATCGGTTCCTGTTGCATCTGCTGGATCATCAAAACCAATATGAATTCTATGTTTTACATTTCCAGTAAACATTGGGCAAAATTCTTTTGCTCCTCCACAAACCGTAATCACATAATCAAAAGATTCCTTTAAAAATTTAGAAACATTTTTAGGTTTGTTTTTACTTAAGCCTATGCCTAATTCTGACATAACTTGTATAGCTTTTGGATGAACTTGGGATGTTGGTTTAGTTCCTGCCGAATAAACTTCCAAGTTAGCATCAAAAGATTTTAAAAATCCTTCCGCCATTTGACTTCTACAAGAATTTCCAGTACAAAGAATTAGTATTTTCATTTACTTGCTTTTTTGATATGTTAATTTATTTGATGCTGTTTTGATTTCAAATCGGAAAATCTTCAAATTGTCTAATTTTTAAATTGGTTTATAATATTTTTTCTTTAACCAAAGTGATACGTTTACTAATCCAATTAAAACTGGCACTTCAACTAATGGCCCAATAACACCTGTAAAAGCCTGAGCAGAATTTAAACCAAATACAGCAATTGAAACTGCAATTGCTAATTCAAAATTATTACCCGTTGCAGTAAAAGCTACCGATGCATTTTTATCATAAGGTACTTTCATAGATTTTCCAATAAAGAAACTCATTAAAAACATTACAATAAAATAGATAATTAATGGAATTGCTACTCTAATTACATCCATTGGTAATTGTAAAATCATGTCCCCTTTTAAACTGAACATTAATACAATAGTGGCTAATAATGCTATTAGAGTAATTGGTGAAATAAATGGTATAAATTTACGCTTGTACCAATTTTCTCCTTTATATTTTGTAATATATTTTCTCGATAAAAAACCTGCTAAAAATGGAATTCCTAAATAAATTAAAACACTTTTTGCAACTTCAAAAATAGAAATATTTACATCGTAACTTTTTAATCCGAAGTATTTTGGCAATACACTAATAAACAACCAAGCGTAAAAACTATAGGTTAATACCTGAAAAATACTATTTAGCGCTATTAAAGTAGCTCCGTATTCACGACTTCCACCTGCTAAATCGTTCCAAACAATTACCATAGCAATACACCTTGCCAAACCAATTAAAATTAAACCTGTCATATAACCAGGATAATCATGTAAAAAAATTAAAGCTAAGGCAAACATTAAAATAGGACCAACTATCCAGTTTAATAAAAGAGATAAACGCATCAGCTTAACATCTTTAAAAGCTTTTGGCAATAATTTATAATCTACCTTTGCTAAAGGTGGATACATCATTAATATTAATCCTATTGCAAGTGGAATATTAGTTGTACCAACAGATAAAGTATTGGTGTAATTTGCCACGTTTGGAAATAAATACCCAATGCCTACACCAATTATCATTGCTAAAAATATCCATAAGGTTAAAAACCTATCTAGAAGTTTTAGTCTTTTTTTCATAATTGAATTAGGTTATATTAGCAGCAATTACTTTCAGAACCACTACAGCAAGATTCTTCTTTTGTGTGAGATTCAGAATTACAACTACCTTCGTGGTCGTGGTGTCCACCTCCACAGCAAGAACCATCACCAGAACAGCTACTTCCAGAATTTGCATTTTCAACTATTTCTTTTGCATCAGACAAGCTAGGCACTCCTCCTTTTAAAACAACAACGTCGTCAATAACAATAGCAGGAGTACTCATTACATTATATTTCATAATTTCTTGAATATCTTCTACTTTTTCTATTTTAAAATCGAGATTTAATTGTTGCACCACAGCTTCCATAATAGCTTCCGTACGTTTACAATTTGGACAACCTGTTCCTAATATTTTAATAGTTTTCATTAATTTTAATTTTATTTATTAATTGTTTATCGCAAATTTACGATATATAATTGAATTCAGAATGATTTAATCTTAAATAATTTTATTTTTTAGCAAATGCTTTTTTATTAAAAACGATTAAAATTCCGACACCTGTAGAAATTGCAGTATCGGCAACATTAAAAATAGCATTAAAAAAGGTAAAAGGTTTTCCGCCCCAAATTGGTAGCCAATTAGGCAAATTACCATTCCAAATTGGAAAATATAGCATATCTACAACTTTTCCGAAAAATATAGATCCATAAGGGTTATCTGCAAATAAAGTTGCTGTAGTATTGTGTGGAGAGTTAAATAATATTCCATAAAAAACAGAATCTATAATATTGCCCATTGCACCAGCAAAAATTAACGAAACGGCAACAATTAAAAAGTTGTTTGCATTAGTTTTAATAGATTTAAAAAGCCAATAACCAATTCCAACAATAGCAAATAATCTAAAAATAGTTAAAAAAAGTTTTCCTGTTTTTCCTCCAAATTCTGCTCCCCACGCCATTCCATTATTTTCAATAAAATGAATTCGGAACCAATCAAATACTAGCACTTCTTCACCGTAAAAGAAATTAGTTTTGATATAGATTTTACTAATTTGATCTAATAATAAAATTAGAACAATAATACTTAAAGCTTTTTTCAATTTGTAATAGTAAAAAATAAAGCTTCCTATAAAGGAAGCTTATAAGTTAATTTTGCATTTTTTTTGCTTCAATACTTAAAGTAGCATGAGGCACTAATTTTAAACGTTCTTTTTGAATTAATTTCCCGGTAACGCGGCAAATTCCATACGTTTTATTTTCAATGCGTAATAACGCATTTTTTAAATCTCTTATAAATTTTTCTTGACGAATAGCTAATTGAACATTTGCTTCTTTAGACATAGTTTCAGAGCCTTCTTCAAAAGCCTTAAAAGTAGGTGAAGTATCATCTGTTCCGTTATTACTGTCATTTTTAAATGAGCTATTCAATAGCGCTAAATCTTCTTCTGCACGTTCTATTTTTTTTAAAATAATATCTTTAAATTCAGCTAAATCTTTATCGGAGTATTTTGTTTTATCACTCATAATTTATACTTTTTCAATTAATATTTTGGAGTTTACATTGTCAAATATAATTTCTGTACCTTTTTCTAGGGTTTCTATAAACTCCAATTCATTAGTTAACGTTTCAGTTTTAATATATTGTTCATTTGCTTTAATAGATTGCTCTAATATATCATTTTTTTGGATTAGTAACTTAATTTTATCGGTTACATCTAATCCAGATTCTTTTCTTAAATTTTGAACTCTATTAACTAATTCTCTCGCATTGCCTTCTTTGCGTAATTCATCAGTTATAGTAACATCTAAAGCAACTGTTAATCCACCTTGATTAGCCACTAACCACCCTTCTATATCTTGAGAGGTTATTTCTACTTCATTGAGGGTTAAATTTACGAATTTTTCATTTATATTTAAAGAAATTGCACCTTCTTTTTCAACAATTGCAATGTCATCTTGTGTTAAATTTTGTATTGCCTGACTAACAAATCGCATGTCCTTTCCAAATTTAGGTCCAAGCACTTTAAAATTAGGCTTTATGGTTTTGACTAAAATACCTGAAGCGTCATCAATTAGCTCTATTTCCTTAATATTTACTTCTGATTTTATTAAGTTTTCAACAGCTAATATTTCCTTTTTATCATTTTCATCTAATATTGGTATCATAATTCGTTGTAAAGGCTGACGTACTTTTATCATTTCTTTTTTTCGAAGTGATAAAACCATAGATGAAATTTTTTGTGCTTGTTGCATTTTATGCTCTAAATCACTATCTACCAACTCTTTGTTGTACGATGGATAATTTGCTAAATGCACAGATTCAAACGTTTCTTTTCCAGAAACGCTTATTAAATCTTTATATAAGTTATCCATAAAAAATGGCGCAACTGGCGAACCTAATTTGGCAACCGTTAACAAACAAGTATATAAAGTTTGGTATGCAGAAATTTTATCGGTTTCATATTCTCCTTTCCAAAAACGTCTTCTGCTTAAACGAACAAACCAGTTACTTAAGTTTTCGGTAACAAAATTTTGGATTGCACGAGTTGCTTTAGTTGGTTCATACGCTTCATAAAATTTTTCAACATTTTTTACTAAAGTATTTAATTCAGATAAAACCCATCTATCAATTTCTGGTCTTTTTTCTGTTTCAATATCGTCTTCAGCATAGGTGAAATTATCTAAATTAGCGTATAAAGAGAAAAAAGAATAGGTATTATATAAAGTTCCAAAGAATTTACGGCGAACTTCATCAATTCCATCTAAATCAAATTTTAAATTATCCCAAGGATTTGCATTAGAAATCATATACCAACGTGTAGCATCTGGTCCATATTTATCCATTGTTTCAAACGGATCTACAGCGTTTCCTAAACGTTTAGACATTTTTTTGCCTACTTTATCTAAAACCAATCCATTTGAAACCACGTTTTTATAAGCTACGGAATCAAAAACCATAGTTCCTATGGCGTGTAAAGTATAAAACCATCCACGAGTTTGATCTACTCCTTCTGCAATAAAATCAGCTGGATAGAATTTTTTATCATCAATTAATGCTTTGTTTTCAAATGGATAATGCCATTGCGCATAAGGCATGGAACCAGAATCGAACCAAACATCAATTAAATCGGATTCTCTTTTCATTGGTTTGCCTGAAGCCGAAACTAAAGTAATACCATCCACTACATTTTTATGTAAGTCAATTTTATCATAGTTTTCTTCGCTCATATTGCCAACTTCAAAATCAGCAAAAACATCGGCTTTCATCAAACCAGCTTTTACAGATTTTTGCATTTCTGCTTTTAACTCTTCTACAGAACCAATTATAATTTCTTCAGTTCCATCTTCTGTTCTCCAAATTGGCAATGGAATACCCCAATAACGTGAGCGAGATAAATTCCAATCGTTAGCATTTTTTAACCAATTACCAAACCTGCCTTCTCCAGTAGATTTTGGTTTCCAATTAATAGTTTCATTTAGCTCAAACATTCTGTCTCGTTTGTCTGTAACTTTAATAAACCATGAATCTAATGGATAATATAAAATAGGTTTATCTGTTCTCCAACAATGTGGATAACTGTGATGGTATTTTTCTACGTGAAAAGCTTTATTTTCTTCTTTTAGTTGAATAGCAATTTCAACATCTAATGATCTTTCCGGAGCTGGTTCATCTACATAATATTCATTTTTAACATATTTACCGGCGTACTCCTTCATATTTTTAATGAATTTTCCTTGTAAATTTACCAGAGGAACAGGATTATCATTTTCATCTAACACTAACATTGGAGGAACTTCTGGTTTGGCTTTTTTGGCAACCATAGCATCATCGGCACCAAAGGTTGGAGCGGTATGTACAATACCTGTACCATCTTCTGTGGTTACAAAATCTCCAGCAATTACTCTAAAAGCATTTTCAGGATTTTTATAAGGTAAAGCATACGGCATTAATTGCTCGTATTTTGCTTCTAATATATCCGCACCTTTAAATTCTGTTACTACAAAATATGGCGTTTTTTTATCGTTATTTTTGTAGGAAGCTAATTCTTCTTCCTTTTCAACTTCAAAATATTTTTTAGAAAATTGATTTTTTACTAATGCTTTTGCTAGAATAACACTTATAGGTTTAAATGTGTATTCGTTAAACGATTTAACCAACACATAGTCCATTTTTTTACCAACGGTTAATGCGGTATTAGATGGCAATGTCCAAGGAGTTGTAGTCCAAGCTAAAAAGTAAATATCTCCATCAACACTTTTTAATACGTTAGGTAAGGTGTTTTTAATTGCTTTAAACTGAGCAACAACAGTTGTATCTGTAACATCTTGATACGTTCCTGGCTGATTTAATTCATGAGAACTTAAACCTGTACCTGCTTTTGGAGAATATGGCTGAATGGTATATCCTTTATAAATTAATCCTTTTTTATATAATTGAGCTAACAACCACCAAACGGTTTCCATATATTTTGGTTTGTAAGTTACATACGGATCGTTCATATCCACCCAATGCCCCATTCGTCTGGTTAGTTCTTCCCAAATATCAGTATAACGCATTACAGCTTTTTTACAAGCTTCATTATACGCTTCTACACTAATTTTTTTGCCAATATCTTCTTTCGTAATTCCAAGTTCTTTTTCAACACCTAATTCAACTGGTAACCCATGCGTATCCCAACCAGCTTTACGTTTTACTTGAAATCCTTTTAATGTTTTATATCTGCAAAAAATGTCTTTTATAGCTCTAGCCATTACATGATGAATTCCAGGTAAACCATTTGCAGAAGGTGGCCCTTCAAAAAATACAAAAGGTTTATTATCATCACGTGTAGTTATACTTTTTTCGAAAATATTTTCCGCTTCCCAATCCTTTAAAGTTTCTTCTGCTACTTTAGTGAGGTTCAATCCTTTATATTCTCTAAATTTTTTACTCATTTTTGCTACAATAATTCAATTAGTTTGCGAAATTACATATTTTATTGAAAATAACCGTACATAAAACCACTAAATACAGCAGTAAAAACATTAATTTAATAGGTTTTTTAGTTTACTTATATTTGAATAATTTTTTTTTATGAATATAGTACAACAAATATTATCCAATTCGCTTAAAAAAGCAGTAAAAATTCCCATAAACCTTAACTCTAAAATTATAATTTTTAGTGATGTTCATAGAGGAAACAATAGCTATACGGATGATTTTGCTCATAACAGAAACGTTTATTTACACGCCATAAAAAATTATTATGAAGCTGGGTTTACTTATTTTGAATTAGGAGATGGTTTTGAACTTTGGGAAAATAGCAATTTTAAAGAAATTTTTAATTCCTATAAAGCTACTTTATTGTTATTGAAGCGTTTTCATGATAAAAACCGACTGCATTTATTATGGGGAAACCATGATATGGTTTTAAAAAAATCTAAAAAAGTTAAAAAATATTTTAATTCCTATTTTGATGAAAATACTTACTCTAAAATAGATTTTTTAAAAGACTTAGTTATAAACGAAAGTATTATTTTAGAAATTGAAGGGGTCAAAAAAAACGTCCTTTTAATTCATGGCCATCAAGCCGATTTTTTTAATTATGTTTTATGGAAATTAAGTCGGTTTTTAGTTAAATATTTTTGGAAACCTTTGCAGATTTTAGGAATTAAAGACCCTACAAGTCCGGCAAAAAACTACAAAGAACTTCTTAGAGTTGAAAAACGATTAAAAAAATGGATTCTAGCAAATAACAATCAAATGGTTATAGCTGGTCATACACACCGCCCAAGATTTCCAAGCCCTAACGAATTACCTTATTTTAATGATGGAAGTTGCGTACATCCTCATGCAATTACAGGTATTGAAATTGAGAAATTGCAAATTTCATTAGTTAAATGGCATACAATTACTAAAGAAGATGGCACTTTACAAATAGTAAAATCTATTTTAGATGGTCCACAAAGTATTTTGAAATATTTAAAATAATAAAAACGCCTTTGGGATGGCGTTTTTCATTAATAAGTGGGGAAATCTTTCTGATGGAGTTGTTTTAATATTCCATTTACATATAATCAGACACTTAATTTTAGATAAAGTCACATATAAGCTGAATGTTGCAGAGTATTAATTTAATGTGTTTAGCCTTTGTTTTGTCATTCCTGTGAAAACAGGAATCCATAAGAATGATGAGTTTAGATTCCTACCTTCGCAGGATAACATCTATTTTCTTCTTTAAAATTGATAAGTAACTAATAATGAGAAGTCTTTTTAATGGAATTAAATTTTTAAATTAAAAACAAAAAAAAGCGCCTCTAAACCTATAAAAGAGGCGCTTTACATAATCTTGGGGTAACTTATTAACTTTAATTATTCCTCGATTAATTCTTATAATTAATTCTTACTTACATTATTATGACACTACATTTTTAAATAAGTCACAATTAAAATTATAAACCCCTTTCTTTTTGAATGTTATCGTATGCTTTTTGAACTTCCTTGAATTTTTCTTCAGCTCCTTTTTTAAGTTGTTCTCCCAAATGTTGTAGCTTATCTGGGTGGTATTTTTTTGCCATTTTTCTATAAGCTTTTTTAACTTCTATATCTGTTGCAGCTTTTTCAATTCCTAAAATTCTATATGAACTATCTGAACTATCATAAAACATGGCTTTAATAGATTCAAAATCATAGGTGTTTACACCTAAATAACCCGATATCGTTTTAATTACTTCTACTTCATTATTAGAAACAAAACCATCTGCTTTTGCTATTCCAAATAAAAAATGAATTAATTGTAAACGGGATGCATGCGTTATATTTTGTCTAATTTGTAAACAAACCTGACGTGTAGAAATTTGATTATTTTTAATAACTCCTTTAAATAACTTAAAAGCGTTATTTGCACGAGCTTCACCATACATTCTTTTAAAATGATTTCGTACATATACTAGTTCAGCCTCATTAGCTTTTCCATCCGCTTTTATCACTAAAGCAGCTAAAATAAGTAAGCTAATTTCAAAATCTCCCGATTGTGTATTTACTCCGCTTGATTTAAATTGTTTAGCTCGTTCTACATCTTCTTTGGTAAAACCACTTATAAAACTTCCAACAGCATAACCCAAAATACTACCAATTGGACCTCCTAATGAAAATCCAAGCCCAGCACCAATCCATTTTAAAAAATTCCCCATATTTATTTTTTACCGCACAAAGATACATTTTATACTATTCTCTATATTATAGTACTAAAATATTAACGTTAAAATATTTATAAATTTTTAGTGCTAAAAACTAGTATATTTGCATTTTAAAATACCTAACTAAAAAATAAAAAATATGTATCCACCAGAATTAGTAAAGCCAATGCAAGAAGAATTAGAAAACGCTGGTTTTACCTCATTACACACTTCAGAAGAAGTTACTAATGCTCTAAAAAAAGAAGGAACCACTTTGATAATGGTAAACTCCGTTTGCGGTTGTGCTGCTGGTACTGCTCGACCAGGTGCAATTTCATCCTTGCAATTTGATAAAACACCAAGCCAGTTAGTAACTGTATTTGCTGGAGTTGATGCCCAAGCAACAGCAACAGCTCGTGAAAATATGATTCCTTTTCCTCCATCATCACCTGCCATTGCCTTGTTTAAAGATGGTGAGTTAGTTCATATGTTAGAACGTCATCATATTGAAGGAAGACCTGCAGAAGTTATTGCTGCTAATTTAGCTGGCGCCTACGATGAATTTTGTTAATATTTCCAATTAATTTTGGTCGTTCAATTTTTGTGAATAAATTGTAATTATTAAAATTAAAAGAATGAAAACATTTAAATACTTATTAAAAACGATTGCTTTAATGGCAATCGTTTTAAGTTGTTCTAATAATTCTGAAACCTCAAAAGAGGAAGATTTAGCCGAATTAAATCTTTTAAATAATGAAATTGAACAACTAATTTCCGCAGGAACTTGCTCGGAAAATTCCGAATGCGATTATATTGCATTTGGACGCAAAGCTTGTGGCGGACCTCAAAGTTATTTGGTTTTTAGCACCTCTTTAAATGTTGAATTATTAAAAGAAAAAGTTACTACATACAATGAAAAAGAAGCTGTTTTTAATGAAAAATGGGGAATTTTTTCAGATTGTTCGGTTGTTTCCCCTCCTAATAGTGTAACATGCGTTCAAGGAAAATGTATTGCAATTTATAATTAATTTAAAAAAATGAATAAAAAACAAGTAATTACCAATACGGTTAACTTTGTAAAAACAACCTTAAAAAATGCAGAAGGTGGTCATGATTGGTTTCATATATTACGTGTTTGGAATAACGCCAAACTAATTGCTAAAAATGAAAATGTTGATTTATTTATAGTGGAATTAGGAGCATTATTACACGATATTGCAGATTCAAAATTTAATAATGGCGATGAAACTGTTGGTCCAAAAATTGCAAAAGAATTTTTAAAAACCCAACAAGTTGCCGATTCAGAAATTATGCATATTGAAAATATTATTTCCTACATTTCCTATAAAGGTGGTAATTTTACACAAAAATTTACTTCACCAGAATTACAAGTAATTCAAGATGCGGATAGATTAGATGCTATTGGAGCAATTGGTATTGCCCGGTGTTTTAATTATGGAGGATTTAAAAATAGAACGTTATACGATCCTGAAATTAAGCCTAAATTAAATCAAACTAAAGAGGAATATAAACACTCCAAAGC